>Ga0208125_100173_pt1 | contig 57024 bp, 51 predicted proteins | sample LakWasM128_HOW14_2_FD_183938 | JGI IMG/M metagenome (GOLD analysis project Ga0208125, IMG submission 183938) | Freshwater sediment methanotrophic microbial communities from Lake Washington under simulated oxygen tension - Sediment Metagenome... | ecosystem: Environmental > Aquatic > Freshwater >...
CGCCAAGCTGGGGCTGACGGCGCTGTCCAAGTCCATCGCGCTGGACATGCAGAAATTCAACGTGCGCTCCAACTGCATCGCGCCGTTTGCCTGGAGCCGCATGATCGGCTCCATCCCCACCGACACGCCCGAACAGCAGGCACGCGTGGCCAAGATCCAGCAGATGACGCCCAACAAGATCGCGCCGCTGGCCGTGTACCTGCTGTCCGACCAGGCCAAGGACGTGAACGCCCAGGTGTTTGCCGTGCGCAACAACGAGATCTTCCTGATGAGCCAGCCGCGCCCCCTGCGCTCGGTGCACCGCAGCGAGGGCTGGACGCCCGAGTTCATTGCCGAACATGGCATGCCGGCGCTCAAGGCCTCGTTCGTGCCGATGGATCGCTCGGCCGACGTGTTCAGCTGGGACCCGGTGTGACGGAGACAACCCCCTGAGCGGCTTACGCCGCTTCCCCCTTCTCTCGCATCGCTGCGCGCTGCGGGAAGGGGAACGCAGCCCTCGCTGCGGGGCGGCCCTTGCTCGGCAGCCCTGGCTTGGGTAGCGCCAGTTGCATGGTGCGCGGGCGATACACAACGTTATGGACGACTGAGATGGCTATTGACTACCACCACCTGAAGAACCGGGCCTTCGCGCCCGTGCACCAGCACTACACCGAGCGCGACACCATGCTGTATGCGCTCAGCCTCGGCCTGGGCAACGACCCGCTCAATGCCGACGCGCTGCCGTTTGTCTATGAAGGGCTGGAGGGCGGCCTGCGCACCCTGCCCACGCAGGCCGTGGTGCTGGGCTACCCCGGCTTCTGGGCTCGCGAGCCGAACACGGGCATCGACTGGGTGAAGCTGCTGCACGGCGAGCAGCGCGTGCGCTGGCACAAGCCATTGCCCGCCAGCTGCGCGGTGGTCGGCAAAAGCCGCATCACGCACCTGATCGACAAGGGCGAGGGCAAGGGCAAGGGCGCCATCCTGATCACCGAGCGGCGCCTGGAAACCCAGGCCGGCGAGCTGCTGGCCACGCTGCAGCAGGTGACCTTTCTGCGCGGCGACGGCGGCTACAGCCAGCAGCGCGGCGGCCAGCCCAGCGACGCACCGCTGCCCGCGCTGCAGCCCACGCCGGCTGACCGCGCGCCCGACTTCAGCGACACCCAGGCCATCCGCCCCGAGGCGGCGCTCTTGTACCGCCTGATGGGCGACTACAACCCGCTGCACGCCGACCCGGCCGTGGCCACCAAGGCGGGCTTTGCGCGCCCCATCCTGCACGGCCTGGCCAGCTACGGCCTGGTGGCCCATGCGCTGTTGCGCCAGTGCGCGGGCGGCGACCCGGCGCGGCTCAAGGCGCTGGACATCCGCTTTGCCTCGCCGGTCTATCCAGGCGAAACGCTGGTCACCGAGATCTGGAGCCTGCCCGGCAAGCCAGGGCAGTTCCAGCTGCGCGCCCGCGTGGCCGAGCGCGACATCGTGGTGCTGAGCCACGGCTACGCCGAACTGGCCTGAACCATCCCAAGGTGCGCTGCTGGCGCTTGATAGACAAGCGCCATGGCCCATCTTGATCCTCAATATCTTCTGGAGCACGCCATGAGCGCATCCCCCGTGTTGACCTCCGTGCAGGACGGCATCGGCACCATCACCCTCAACCGCCCCGAGGCGCGCAACGCCCTGAGCCAGGCCATGCGCCCCGCCCTGGCCGCTGCCATTGCGCAGATGCGCGACGACCCGGCGGTGCACGCCGTCATCCTCACCGGCGCAGGCGGCGCGTTTTGCTCGGGCGGTGACATCTCGGCCATGCAGGACAGCAGCCGCACGGGCCTGACGTTTCGCAAGGGCATGCGCGAGCTGCACCAGTGGTTCCCCGAACTCGTGGACCTGGAAAAACCCGTCATCGCCGCGGTCGATGGCCCGGCCTTTGGCGCGGGGCTGGGCCTGGCGCTGGCAGCCGACTTCGTGCTGGCCACGCGCCGCGCCAAGTTCTGCGCCGTGTTCGGCCGCATCGGCCTGGTGCCCGACCTGGGCGTGATGCGCCTGCTGCCGCGCATCGTGGGCCAGCAGCGGGCCAAGGAGCTGGTCTTCACCGCCCGCACCGTCGATGCGCAGGAGGCCAGGCAACTGGGCATGGTGTTCGACATTGTGGAAGACGGCGCCGCGCTGACCGAGGCCGCGCAGGCGCTGGCGCGCCGCTTTGGCGAGGCATCCACCGCCGCCATCGGCATCGCCAAGACCGTGATGAACCAGTCCTTCGAGCTCGATGCCCACGCCATGGCCGAGCTGGAGTCCTACGCCCAGTCCCTGTGCCGCGGCTCCGATTACCACCAGGACGCGGTGCGGCGCTTCAAAGACAAGCAGCCGCTGCGCTTCGACTGGGACAAAAAATGACGGCCCCCCTGAGTCGCCTGCGGCGGGGCGGCCCTTGCACGGCGGCCCTCGCCTGGGTCGCGCCAGTGTCATGCGGCGCGGGTGCTGCGCAACATCGCGGAGAACGGCCATGAGCCTGTTGGCCCAGCAACTGCAGGCCCTGATCCGCCCCGGCGACACCCTGTGGTGGGGCCAGGCCACAGCCGAGCCGCTCACGCTCACGCGCGCCGTGACCGCGCACCGCCACGCACTGGCGCAGGGCGGTCGGCTGCGCGTGTTCGTGGGCATTGGTGCGTCGGACACGCTGCAGCCGGAGCAGGCCGACACCATCGATTTCTTTGGCTACGCCGCGGGCGGTCCGCACCGCCACCTGGCCGATGCGGGCGTGCTCGACATCCTGCCCAGCCACTACTCGCACCTGCCAGGGCTGATCCGCGCGGGCGTGCTGCCCGCCGATGTGGTGCTGCTGCAGGTCTCGCCGCCCGATGAACAGGGCCGCTACAGCCTGGGCCTGGTGCACGAATACCTGCCCGCCGCGCTGGAACAGGCGCGCGTGGTGATCGCCGAGGTCAACCCCGCCATTCCCTGGACGCATGGCAGCGTGCACCTGCAGGCCAGCGACTTTGCGTTGCTGATTGACGCTCAGCACCCGCCGCTGGAGCAAAGCCGCGCCGCGCCCGGCCCGGCCGAGCAGGCCATTGCGCGCCACATCGCCGGACTGATCCAGGACGGCGCCACGCTGCAGCTGGGCATCGGCAACCTGCCCGAGGCCGTGCTGGCCGCGCTGCACGGCCACCGCGACCTGGGCCTGCACAGCGGCGCGGTGGGTGACGGCATTGCCGCCCTGGCCGAGGCCGGCGTGCTGACCCATGCCAAGAAGAGCCTGGACACCGGCGTGGGCATTGGCGGCATCCTGATGGGCAGCGAGAAGCTGCGCCGCTGGGCGCACCGCAACCCGGCGCTGCAACTGCGCGGTACCGACTACACGCACGACCCCGAGGTGCTGGCCGCCAGCCACCAGCTGGCCGCCATCAACGCGGCCATCGAGGTGGACCTGACCGGCCAGATCAATGCCGAGGTGGCAGCGGGCGTGTATGTGGGCGCCGTGGGTGGCGCGGTCGATTTCTTGCGCGGCGCGGCCCGCAGCCGTGGCGGCCTGCCCATCGTGGCGCTGCCGGCCACCGCCAAGGGCAGGACGCGCATCGTGGCGCAGCTGGCCGGGCCGGTCAGCACGCCGCGCAGCGACGCAGGCCTGATCGTCACCGAGCATGGCGTGGCCGACCTGCGCGGCCAGACGCTGTCGCGCCGCGTGCGCCGGCTGATCGATATTGCCGCGCCCGAACACCGCGAGGACCTGGAGCACCAGGCCCACGAACTGCTGCGCCGCTGTGGCGCGGTTTTTCATCAAAAACAATAGCTTCTGGCGCTTTATGGATAAGCGCCAGAGCCACTTTCATTGCAATTTTCGCTTCCATTCATCAGGAGAAAACCATGCGCAGAGCCGCCATCGTCACCCCCGTTCGCACCCCTGTCGGCACCTTTGGCGGCAGCTTGCGCCCCGTGCCCGTTGAAGAGCTGGCCGCCACCACGGTGCGCGCCGTGGTCGAGCGCAGCGGCATCGACCCCGCACGCATCGACGACGTGGTCATGGCCCAGTCGTACGCCAACAGCGAGGTGCCCTGCGTGGGCCGCTGGGCCGCGCTGCAGGCGGGGCTGCCGGTGTCGGTGCCCGGCATGCAGCTGGACCGCCGTTGCGGCGGTGGCCTGCAGGCCATCGTCACCGCTTCGATGATGGTGCAAAGCGGCGCCGCCGACGTGGTGATCGCCGGCGGCGTGGAGAGCATGAGCAACATCGAGTACTACAGCACCGACATGCGCTGGGGCGCGCGCTCGGGCAATGTGCGCTTTTTTGACCGCCTGGACCGCGGCCGCGAACGCTCGCAGCCGGTGGAGCGCTTCGGCAAGATCAGCGGCATGATCGAAACCGCAGAGAACCTGGCGCGCGACTACGGCATCACGCGCGACGAGGCCGACGCCTTCGCCGTGCGCAGCCACCAGCGGGCCGCAGCGGCCTGGGAAGCCGGCCGCTTCGCCGACGAGATCGTGCCCGTCAAGGTGCCCCAGCGCAAGGGCGACCCCCTGCTGTTCGCGCGCGACGAAGGCTTTCGCGCCGATGCCACGACCGACAGCATGGCCAAGCTGCGCGTCTTGATGCCCAACGGCACCGTCACGGCCGGCAACGCCAGCCAGCAGAACGACGCCTCCGCCGCCTGCCTGATCGTGGCCGAGGACAAGCTGGCCGAGCTGGGCCTCACGCCCATGGCCACGCTGGTGGGCTGGGCCGCTGCGGGCTGCGAGCCATCGCACATGGGCATAGGCCCGGTGCCGGCCACGCAGAAGCTGCTGGCGCGGCTGGGCCTGAAAATCGACGACATGGACCTGGTGGAGCTGAACGAGGCCTTCGCCTGCCAGGTGCTGTCCGTGCTCAAGGGCTGGAACTGGCAGGACCAGGACGCCATCGCCCACAAGCTCAACGTCAACGGCTCGGGCATCTCGCTGGGCCACCCCATCGGCGCCACCGGCGTGCGCATCCTGGCCACGCTGCTGCACGAGCTGCAGCGCCGCAAGGGCCGCTATGGCCTGGAGACCATGTGCATCGGCGGCGGCCAGGGCATTGCCGCAGTGTTTGAACGGATGTGACGGTGCCGCGAGGGAAAACCCTCGCTAAGCAGACCCGAACCCCGGCTTACGGAAAAGCAGATTCACAGGGCGCCAGCCGGGGCGCACCATCGCGCCGATGGGTAACGACCCGGCCCCGCGCCCGGCCCGCCCTCTTCCCGCATTCGCATTCATTCCACACAGACAGGAAACACCCCCATGACCGCAGCCCCCCGCCGCCTCGCCCTGGCCGCCCTGGCCCTGGCACCTTTTGCCCTTGCATTGCCCGCCGCCGCGCAGGACGGCCAGCCCGTGCGCCTCATCGTCGGCTATGCCGCAGGCGGCCCCGTGGACCAGGGCGCGCGCCTGTTCGGCCAGGCCTTGTCCAAGGAACTGGGCCAGCCGGTCATGGTGGAAAACAAGACCGGTGCCAATGCCACCATTGCCGGCAGCGAGGTGGTGCGCGCCAAGCCCGATGGCATGACGCTGTGGTTTGCCGCCAGCCCCACCATCACCATCAGCCCCAACGTGATGACCAAGATGCCGTTCGACCCGGCCCGGGACCTGACGCCGGTGGCCCCCATCCTGAGCTACTACAACGTGCTGGTGGTCAACAACAGCGAGCCCTACAAGAATGTGCGCGAGCTGGTGGCGAACGCCAAGGCCAACCCCGGCAAGCTGGCCTACGGTTCGGCCGGCGTGGGCGGCTCCAACCACCTGGGCGCGCTGCTGTTCGCCAGGCGCAGCGGCATCGAGATGAACCACATCCCATACAAGGGCAACGCCCCGGCAATGACCGACGTGATCGGCGGCCAGCTCAACATGATGCTGGACATCATCAGCACCGCCAGCACCTACATCCACAGCGGCAAGGTGCGCGCCATTGCCGTCACCTCGCCGCAGCGCAATGCCTCGCTGCCCGATGTACCCACCTTCGCCGAGTCGGGCATCGAGGGCCTCAAGGGCTTTGACGTGGGCGGCTGGTACGGTGTCTATGGCCCCAAGGGCATGAGCCCTGAACTGGTGGCCAAGCTCAACAAGGCCGTCAATGCCGCACTGGCGCAGCCGGACCTGAGAAAACGCTACAAGGAGCTGGGCTACGACGAGTGGACCGGCGCACCGCAGAAGCTGGCCGAGCGCGCCTCCCAGGAACGCGCCATGTGGGCCACGGTGACCCAGGGAATCACCGTCGACTGACATGGCGGAGCGCATCCACCACCTGCTGGACCGCTGGCTGGCCGAGGCGCCGCAGCAGCCCTTCATCCACCTGCCGGACGGCCGCAGCCTGCGCTTTGCCGACCTGGGCGCGCTTACCGACACCGCCGAGACCGAGCTACGCACGCTGAACGTGCGCCCCGGCGACCGTGTGCTGGTGGTGGCCGAAAACTGCCCCGAACACGCCGCGCTGATCCTGGCCTGCAGCCGCGTGGGCGCCTGGTCCTGCGGCGTGAATGCGCGCATGGCGCCCGCCGAGATCGACAGCTTCGTCGCCAAGGCCGATGCGCGCGTGGTGTTCTTCACGTCCGCCGCATCGCGCAGCGCCGCTGCGCACGCACGGCGCTTTGCGGCCGTCGATTCGGCCCTGCCCGGCATGCAGCACAGCGCCGTGCGCACGGATGCGCAGCCCGAGGCGGGCGTATTGCGCGATACGGTGGCGGCGCTGATCTTCACCTCGGGCACCACGGGCCAGCCCAAGGGGGTGATGCTCACGCACGACGCGCTGATCCATTTCGCCCGCGTCTCGGGCGCCTCGCGCGCGCTGGGGCCGCAAGACCGCAGCTACGCCTTCGTGCCCATGACCCACATCTTCGGCCTGGGCACGGTGCTGATCAGCTCGCTGCTGGCCGGCGCCCAGCTCGTGATGCGCCCGCAGTTCGATCCTGACGACCTGCTGGATGCGCTGGCCCACCACGGCGTGTCGCAGCTGCAGGGGCCGCCCGCGCTGTTCTCGCGCCTGCTGGCCCATCTGCAGGAGCGCGGAATTGCACGGCCCGCAGCGCCGGCGCTGCGCTACCTCTACACCGGCGCGGGCCCGCTGGACCTGGCCTTGAAGCAGCGCGTGGAGGCGGCCTTCGGCCAGGCGCTGCACCACGGCTACGGCCTGTCGGAATACGCGGGCTCGGTGCACCTCACACGCCTGGGCGAACAGCGCCCCGACACCAGCGCCGGCTACGCCGTGGTCGAGGCCGAGGTGCGCGTGACCGATCCGGCCACGGGCCAGCCGCTGCCGCTGGGCGAGCGCGGCGAGCTGTGGATCCGCGGCCGGGGCCTGATGCCCGGCTACTTTCGCGACCCCGAGGCCACCGCCGCAGTGATGCGCGAGGGTGGCTGGTATGCCAGCGGTGACCTGGGCGAAATGCATGCCGACGGCGCGCTGTTCGTCATGGGACGCCTGAAGGAAATGATCATCCGCTCGGGCTTCAACGTCTACCCGGCCGAGGTGGAGACCGCCCTCAACACCCACCCCAGCGTACAGCGCTCAGCCGTGGTGGGGCGCACCGTGGACGACGGCAACGAGGAGATCGTGGCCTTTGTCGAGCTGCGCCCCGGCGCCGCGCTGGACGCCGATGCCATGCAGGCGCACCTGCGCGAGTTGCTGGCGCCCTACAAGCGCCCGTCCCACATCGTCACGCTGGCGGAGCTGCCGACCAATACCAACGGCAAGGTGCTCAAGCGCACCTTGAAAGACCAGGCGCTGAGCCTCACCACCTGAACCACAGGAGACACACCATGCATTCCACCACCTCCCGCCGCAGCTTCATCGCCGGCAGCCTGCTTGCCGCGGCCCATCCACTGGCGGTGCTCGCGTCCGAGCCCTGGCCCAGCCGGCCCGTGCGCTTCATCGTGCCGTTTCCGCCGGGCGGCCCGGTGGACACCACGGCGCGCGTCTTCAGCCAGAAGCTGTCCGAAATCTGGAAAACCCCCACCGTCATCGACAACCGCGCGGGCGCGGGCGGCGTGGTGGGCGCCACGGCCGCCGCCAAGGAAGCGCCTGATGGCTACGGCCTCTTCGTGGGCGCCATCCACCACTCGGTCAACCCCTCGCTGATGGGCAAGCTGCCCTACGACATCGAGAAGGACTTCGCCCCCATCAGCTTCGCGGCCATGTTCCCGGTGTTCATCGTGGCGCACCCCTCGGTGCCGGCCAACACCATCCAGGAGCTGATCGCGCTGGCCAAGAAGGGCACGCCACTGGCCTATGGCTCGTCGGGCAACGGCGGCGGCACGCACCTGGCGGGTGAGCTGTTCAACATGGAAGCGGGCACCAAGCTGCAGCATGTGCCCTACAAGGGCAGCGCCCCGGCCATGAACGACCTGCTGGGCGGACAGGTGCAGCTGATGTTCAGCGACGCGCCCACGGCGCTGCCGCACATCAAGAGCGGCCGCGTCAAGGTGCTGGGCGTGGCCAGCCGCCAACGCTCAGCCATGCTGCCCAACGTGCCCACCGGCGTGGAGTCCGGCCTGCCCGGCTACGAGGCCTATTCCTGGGCGGCACTGTTCGCCCCCGCCAAGACGCCCCAGGCCGTGCTGGACAAGATCAACGCCGACTTCAATACCGCCATGAAGGACCCCGCCGTACGCCAGCGCCTGCTGGACGCCGGCGCCGAGGCAGACCCCGGCACGCAGGAGCAGATGCGCCAGCGCCTGCGCAGCGAACTGGACAAGTGGGCCAAGGTGATCAAGACGGCGGGGATCACGCCGGGGTGAGGGGAGCGCGCCGTACGGAGTTGTACGTATTACGGCGCGCCATCAGACGCGGCCCCCGCCTTGGGGCCGAACGTGTGGTCAGCGTTTTGCCACCAGCGGGCAGGCGGATTCGCCCAGCGGCACAAAGGCCTTGTCTGCAGGGATGGTGCTGACCAATTTGTAGTAGTCCCAGGGATACTTGGATTCGGTAGGTGCCTTGACTTGGAAGAGGTGCATGTCATGCACCATCATCCCGTCCTCGCGCAGCTTGCCGTTGCGGGTGAAGACATCGTTAATTGGCAATTCGCGCATCTTTGCAATCACGGCTTTGGCATCCGTGGTGCCTGCCGCCTCAGCAGCCTTGAGGTAGTGCCTGATGGACGAATAAGCGCCCATCTGACTCATGTTCGGCATGGCATTGACTTTGGCAAAGTACTTCTTTGAAAAAGCCCGTGTTTCATCGTTCAAGTCCCAGTAAAAAGCCTCCGACAGAAGCATGCCCTGGGCAGTCTTCAGGCCCACGGAGTGCACATCGTTGATGTACATCAGCAGGCTGGCAAGCTTCTGCTTGCTTTCTGGATTGATGCCGAATTCGCGAGCGGCCTTGATGGAATTGACCAAATCATTGCCGAAATTAGCAAGTCCGATCACATCGGCCTTGCTGGATTGTGCTTGCACGACGGCGGATGAAAAGTCAGTGGCATTGAGAGGGTGTCTAGTTTCGCCAATGACCTTCCCGCCCGCTGCGGTGAGAGCCTGGGTGGTTGCCTTGACAATGTCATGCCCGCCGGAATAGTCCGCTGTGATGAAGAACCAGTTCTTGCCGATGCGCTCGGCCGCGGCCTTGCCCACTGTGGTGGCCAGTGAGTAAGAGTTGTAGGCCCAGTGAGCCACTGTGGAACCACACAGATCGCCCGTGATGCGGTCGCTGGCTGGGCCGCTCATGACGAGCACCTTGTTCTTTTCCTTGGCAATGTTCAGTACTGCGAGTGCAGCCGCAGAGCCCCCCACGTCTTGAATGGCGTCGACGCCGTTGTCATACCACTCCCGGGCTTTCGCGGCAGCGGGGTCTGCCTTGCTCTGGTGGTCGAAGGTAAGAAGCTCGATTTTTCTGCCCAGTACCGTTCCGCCATGTTCTTCGATGGCCATCTGGGCGGCTGTAACGCTTCCCTTGCCGGTAATGGCGGAGTACACGCCAGACTGATCCACGATGATGCCGATCCGCACAGGTTGGCTGCTTTGTGCGTAGGACGTTGCGCAGGTCAGGGCGGTGGCGGTCAATACCACTAGCCGACGAGACCGGATGCTTGCCGGGGTAGATTTGTATGTTGCGAATCGCATGTTGTCTCCTTGTTTTCAGCCGTTGAGCACTTGGGATTCCTGGATCATCTTTTGCCAGCGCTGGCGCTCGTCTTGCAGGAAACGCTCGTACTCTGCAGGGGCTTGCCCCGTCACGCTGACGCCTTGTTTTTCCAGTTGTTCGCGCAGGCCCGGGGATCGCAGTGCGGTCACCGTAGCCTGGCCCAGCTTCTCCACCACGGAGGGCGGCGTCTTCTTGGGAACAAAAAGACCATTCCAGATGGGGGCGGCGTAGCCCGGGAAGCCTTGCTCAGCCACTGTGGGTACGTCCACCCAGGAGGCCATGCGGTTGGAATTGATCGTGGCCAGCACGCGCAACTTGCCGGCTTGAACTTGAGGCTTCGTAAAGAGAGCCGTCATGGTGCCCACATCGACACGCTGCTGCATCAGGTCAGGCAGCGCTGGGGCCTCTCCCTTGTAGGGGGCATGGATCATTTTCACGCCGCTGAGTTTGCTGAGGTATTCCATGGCGACGTTCATGGGCCCTAGCGGCCCGGTGGACATGTAGCGCACCTGCCCAGGGCGTTTTCTGGCGTCCTCCAGCAGGTCGGCCAGAGTTCGGTAGGGGCTATCGTGGGCTACCGCCAGCACATAGTCCACGTTGCAGATGGAGGCGACGGCGGTAAAGTCGCGCTGCGGCTTGTAGGACAGGTCAGGCATCGTGTGCTCCAGCACGATGTTGGTGCCCACTCCGCCCATCAGAATGCTGTAGCCATCGGCCTCGCTTTTCGCAACACTGGCGGCACCAATGGCACCGGCTGCACCGACCCGGTTGTCCACGATCACCGATTGCCCTAGCGATGCTTCCAACGCTTTGGCCAGTATCCGGCCCAGCACATCGGTGGCGCCGCCGGCGGCAAACGGCACCACAAGCCGCAGTGGCTTGGATGGGAAGGCCGGATCGGCCAGTGCCCTACCGGTCAGCAGTCCTCCTGTGACGGTTGCGACGCCAGCGCCTGCGGTGCTGCGCAGCCACTGGCGGCGCGTGAGCCCGGGAGGGGGCGCCCGGCGCATCGGTGACGAAAGATCCAACGGCTCATCGGTGTTATGGGGCATGGTGAATGTCTCCTGGTTGTATGTTTTTGCTGACTGTGGTTTTACAGACGGGTTGCGCTGATGGTGAGGCCGCCATCGACGTGCAGGGTCTGTCCCGTGATGTAGCCCGCCAGAGGGGCCAAGAAAAAACCGATCACGAAGGCCAGCTCCTCGGGATCGGATACGCGCTGCAAGGGCACGGCGGCCAGCAAGGCCTTGGTTGCAGCGGCCTCGGGCGGGCTGGCTTTTTTGAACATTTCTGTGGCCACGGGGCCGGGGGCAATCACATTGACCGTGATGTTGTGGGGCGCCAGCTCCAGCGCCCAGGTGCGGCTTGCACCAATGAGCGCGGCCTTGGAGGCGCTGTAGGCCGTGCGGTTGACCTTGCCCAATGCCGCACGCGATGAGATGTTCACCACCCGTCCCCCACCTGCTTCCTTCATGCCGGGAATGAGCGCCTGCAGGCAAATCAAGGCGGCATTGACGTTCACGGTCATGGCTTCGTTCATCTCTGACACGGTGACGTCGGCCAAACTGGTGGTGTGGGCAATGGCTGCGTTGTTGACCAGCCCATAAAAGGGTCTGTCTCGCAGCAGTCCTTCTATGGTGCGGCGAGTCGCCTCCAAATCCATCAGGTCACATGGGACGAATTGTTCGTTGGGGCCTGCATCCTCGGGAACATGGCGCGCCAGGCCCACGACTTGGTAGCCGGCGTTGGCCAGGTGGCGCATGGTGGCGCGCCCGATGCCGCGGCTGGCGCCGGTGACCAGCACGCGGCGGGGTGTTGCGGTTGAAATGATCATGGTCATACGCTGCCTCGCAGCAGTTGTCTTCCGATAATGGTTTTCTGTACCTCACTGGCACCTTCGTAGATGCGCATGGGACGAACTTCCCGGTACAGGCGTTCCACCACCGTGCCGCAGGTGATGCCCAAACCTCCCCACAACTGAACGGCGGCATCGACCACCTGGAATGCCGCCTCGGTGCCCTGCAGCTTGGCCATGGCTGCTTGCGTGGTGATACGCACTTGGCGCACATCGCGTGTCCATGCGGCCTTGTGCACCAGCAGGCGCGCGGCTTCCAGGGGAGTGGCCATCTCTGCGACTTTGTGGCGCACGGTGTCCATCTCCGACATCGCTCGGCCATACAGCTGCCGGGTGGTGACCCGGGCCACGGTTTCATCCAATGCCCGCTGTCCTATGCCGATGGCGGCTGCCCCCACGGAACTGCGGAAGATGTCCAGCACGGACATGGCGACCTTGAAGCCCTCGCCCAGTTCTCCGATCAGACGGTTGGCCGAGACGCGGCATTGGTCGAAATGGATTTCCGCCAAGGGGTGCGGCGCCAGGATGTCAATCTGCTTGTGGATGCGTAAGCCAGGGGTCTGTGCATCGACCAAAATGGCCGACAGCCCTCCGGCGCCCTTGCCCGGCTCAGTGCGGGCTACCACCACGTAAAAATCCGCGATCCCACCGTTGGAGATATAGGACTTGGCGCCTTCGATGATGTACTCGCCGTTCTCCAAGGTCGCGGTGGTGCGGGTGGATGCGACGTCCGACCCGCCATCCGGCTCCGTTAGAGCGAAGGCCGCCACCTTCTTCCCTGCGGCACAGGCGTGGACATAAGGCGCGCACAGGGCCGGCGAGCCTTTTTGCCAGAGTGCGGCAGCGCCGATGCCCTGCATGCTGAAGACAAAGTCAGCCAGCGGTGCGTAATAACCCAGGCATTCGCGCACCAGACAGATGGAGCGCAAGTCCACAGAAGGCGCTGACTCTGCCGTGCCTGGGTAGTGGCGCGGAACGGTGTACTGCAAAATGCCATGTGCAGCCAGAGACTGGCGCCAGTACGCGCATTGATCGGTCAGGCTGCCGTGGGGTTCTTCCTCCAGGGCCGCACGGTTGTCATCAATCCAGCGGTTGAGAGCGGCTACGACCTCGACGTGTCCGGTATCAAAAAACGGGGTTTCTGGCAAGATCCATTCGGTTTTCATTTTTCCTCCTCCTGCGCCACCAGGGACTGGGCAAGATCTCTCAGCTCATTGCGCTTGACCTTCTTGCCGTTGGGGCCCATGGTGAAAGGGAAGCTCTCTACGCTGAAGATGCGGATTGGCACCTTGTAGCGAGCAATCTGTTTATGCAGTTCGGCCTTGATGGAGTCCTCGTTCACCGGGCGCTGAGGGTCGGGGATGACAAAAGCCACCGGTCGCGCACTGCCCGCTGCATTCACCGCTACCACCTGGCACGCACTGGCGCCGCATTGGCCGAGCACCGCTTCTTCGATTTCCGCGGGGTTGACCAGAAACCCGCCGATGCGCAGCACATCCCCGAGCCGGGAAACGTGGGTGAATCCCCCGTCTCCATTGACATAGCCCAGGTCTCCTGATCGAAGGAAGCCATCTGGAGTGAAAGCCTTCGCGGTGGCCTCGGAGTTGCCCAAATACTCTTGCATCATGTAAGGGCCGCGGAACTCCAACTCGCCAGGCTCCATGGGGGCAGCGAGGGCGCCTGTTTCCAGCACCCGCACACGTACCTCTGAACTCGGGCTTACGGGGATACCGCCCGCTTGAGCGCGGCGAGGCAAGGGGGCAGTCGGGTCCTGGTGCGCGAACAGGGCCAGGGTTTCGCTCATGCCAAAACACCCGACCATTGGGATGCCCAACTGCTGAGCGTGGCCAGGTAACTCATCCAGGCCTGGAACGAAGTTGGCGTGGCCGAACATGCGCAGCGCCTTCGGGCGCCACGTGTCAGGCAGCGGCGCAATCATTTTTTCCACCATGTCGTTGGTGCCGAACATGTGGGTGATGGGTTGCTGCTGCAAAGTGCTTGCCGTGCGTGCGGGATCAAACGCTTCATGCAAGACCAGCCGGGCGCCGGCAGCCAGCGTTGCCATGGCCACGGTGTAGCCGAAGGCGCCACACATGGGCAGAGCCAGCAAAACGCTGCAATCACGATCTATCCCAAAGCTGGCCGCGGCATCCTGGGCATGCAGCGCTATGTTGGATTGGCCATGCACGATCAGTTTGGGCACGCTGGTCGTGCCTGAGGACGACACAATGATGCAAGGGTGTTCTGAAGTGTCTCGTGCCGTTTCGCACGGTGTGTCTAGCAAGGCATTCCAGTGGCGCAGGCGTGGGGCTGGGTGGTCTGCGCGTTGCAGCCAAGCTGGCAAATCATGGCTGGGTGTATGGACCGTGGCATCGATCAGGCATTGCAGGGAGCCTGCATGCTGTTGCCACACCTGAGCCAGACTGCTGCTTTCTGGCAGGGCCGTCGCGTCCAAGGGGTTCACGCCGTTGGAGGCGACGGGGCCGTTGACCACGGATCGATCGAACGCCAGCGCCTTGCAGCGGGCGCGGTCAATGAAGTTGACTAGCTCCTTCACACCGAGCTTCAGATTCAGGCTCAAACTCGCAACGCCAAGGCGGGCACATGCCAGATGCAGGATGAGCCAACGCGGAGTGTTGGGTAGCCAGATTCCCAGCACGTCCCCGGCCTGCAGACCCTGGCACTGCAGGCCGTTGGCCACGCGGCCGACTTGGGCGCGCAGTTCGGTATATGTGAGATCTTCATCACCAAAGCTCAGGGCCACGGCATCCCAAGGTGCCCGCGCCAGCATGTCCGAGAGCGTTGTCAGTCGGTGGTTGACGGGCGCGGCTGATGCCGCTGTGACAGCATGCATGCAACCGCTCCTCAGACTGTGGCCACGGGTGTTACGGGGGAGCCCACGGCGCCCGGCAGACGCAAGGCGGGGGCTGTGAGCATGAAGCGATGACGGCCAGCCTCTTGCAGCCATTGCGCCAACTCATGGAGATACCACATCTCACCAAAGGGCATGCCCAACTTGAACAGGCACAGCTCATGCAGAGGCAGAAAGGCACAGACCCCATTGGCCGGACGACCGGGTACGGCTTCTACCCCATAGTTATCGGCCACGAGGGTGGTGATCTCGCTGTCGATGATCCATTGATGCAATTCCGGGTCGCGACCGTCCAGCACGGCGCCCACGGTTTCCGGCATGTCGGCCTGGGGCTGTCCGTTGCAGGCAATCAGCAGGTCCGTGAAGCCGGTGTACAGCGCCACAATGTCACCCTTGCTGACCTCGATACCGTCTTGCTCCATGACCTGTTTGAGCATTCGGCCGGATACCAGCGTATGGCCGTCGCCAAAATGCTTGCGCAGATTGATCAGCACACCCCGGCCCTGGATGGCTTGCTCAGCCAGGCGCTCCACCCCCAGGGCCTTGGCGCGCGACTGGCCATCCATATCCGGCAAATCCTGGGGGGCCAGAATGTCGATGCCGGCCTGAAAACCGTTGTAATAAACAAGTTCGTCGATGCCGTCGCCATTCACATCGAAATGGCTGCCGACATGGGATAACGCGTCCCATTGCGTGGAATACTGCAGGTAGATCTGGGCGTAGTCATCGCACACCACATCGGTGTAGTTCGGGTTTTCCTGCGAAAGGGCGAAGTTCATGCCGGGACCCAACGGGCGTCTGGACGGTTTGATAACTGGAGGGTGGCGCCTGGGGTTGAGAGCATTGCCACCAGGTAAGTCCAAGGGCAGACTCAGGCAAAAGCGCTGGCCGGTCTGGATCTCCCGCGCAGCTTCTCGCACCTTTTCGGCTGTCAGGTAGTTCAATCGACCCAACTGATCATCCTGGCCGAAATCTCCCCAGTTGGATTGCGGCGGTCGCTTGGTCCAGCGTGGAGCATTGCCTTGCCCCACCACGGGTGGAACATGTGGCGCGTGTATAGGTCGATATGCGTTCATCTCAATCTCCAGATAACGTGTGAGACAGTCCGTCGCATTGATATGCCGTAAGTTGGCAATGAAGAGCGGCGAAGGCTTGCGACGCACTATGGGTCGAGGGACAGCAAATGACAAAAGCGGAGAACGGCAATGTTCACCATATGAACTCAGGTTTTCCCGGAGCGCAAAGTCCGGCGCGCCTGGTGACTGTCCTGGGGTGGATTGCGCGCAATCATGTGCAAGGCTTGTCCATCAGGGAGCTGACGGATCTATCAGAGCTTGACCGTTCCACGGCCCGGCGGCTGTTGATGGTGCTGGTGCAGACAGGCTACGCTGCCAAAGACGAACTGACCGGGCGTTATCGACTGGGGGTGGAGGCCATGCTGACGGGAATGGCGGCCATGACCAAACCGCCCATATTCGAGGCCTGTCACCCGGCCATGGTGAACATCGCCAGGCGTACGGGTGATACGGTTTTTCTCATCGTCCGCATTGGCGATTCCGCGCATTGCCTGCATGTGGAGGTGGGGCGCAATCCCCTGTATGCCCATAGCCTTATGGCGGGGCAAGCCCGCCTCTTAGGCCAGGGCACGGCCAGCCTGGCCCTGGCGGCAACCCTGCGCGACAGGGAATTGGGTCAGATCTATCAGCGGCGCAGCCTGGACTATGACGCGGTTGGCATCAGTCAGGAACGCCTGCAGGACATGGTGAGCCGCACGCGCAGGATGCAACATTCCGACAGCCTCAATCTGCTCACTTCCGGCGCTGCCGGGATCGGTGTTGCGATCAGCTTTCAAACCAACCACGTGGCAGCCATCAGCGTGGCGGCACACAACGCCACCATGACTGCCGCGCACAAGGATGAAATACTGAAGGTCATAGATGATGAGCTGAGGCGTGCAGGCATCGCGGTGTACCGATATCTGTAGATTCAAGCGCTCCCAAAGGAGGCGCAAGCTACGTAACGGGCGGGGTGTAAAGACGCCCTTTCAAATTGCCGAATTGAAGCCCGTCGCCACTGCGGGCATGCTGGCAAGCGATAAGACTTACACCAGCCACAAATGCACCTGAGCGCACAAACCCACTACCAGGCCGAGCTGAATGCCGGCCGCTTTTGCCTGCAGCACTGCCCGCAGTGCCACCACCATGTGTTCACACCGCGTGAGCTGTGCCCGCACTGCGGCGCCAGCCCGCTGCGCTGGGTGCGTGCCAGCGGCCTGGGCACCGTCTATTCCACCACCACCATCGCGCGCAAGGCGGATGCGGGTGGCAACTACAACGTGGCCTTGATCGACCTGGACGAGGGCGTGCGCATGATGAGCCGCGTGGAAGGCGTGGCGCCCGAGGCCGTGACGATTGGCCAGCGCGTGCAGGCCCATGTGGCGCAAAAGGACGGGCGCGGCCTGGTGCTGTTCACCCCGGCACAAGCGCAAGGAGGTGCAGCATGAGCCGCGTTCCCCAATCCCACCTGGACGCCGCCGCCGTGAACCGCCCGCTGCGCGGCCGCGTGGCCATTGTCGGCGCCGCCACCTATGGTTGTGGCGAGGCGGCCGGCATGGACGACATGACGCTGCTGGTGCGTGCCGCGCACGCCGCCGTGGCCGATGCGGGCCTGACCATGCAGGACATCGACGGCCTGGCCACCTGCAGCGTGAACGCCAGCATGTGGACCATGCCGGTGATCGAGCATCTGGGCATCAACCCGACCTACGTGGACGGCACGATGATCGGCGGCAGCAGCTTCATCGCCCACCTGCTGCCCGCGATCCGCGCGCTGGAGGCCGGGCAGTGCAAGGCCGTGCTCGTGTGCTACGGCAGCGCGCAGCGCTCGGCCACGTTCGGGCGCAAGGAAGGCGTGGCCGCGCGGCGCTTTCTCGACCCGCAGCCCTACGAGCATCCCTACGAGCCGGTGCTGCCCGTCGCCGCCTACGCCCTGGCTGCCGCCCGCCACATGCACGAGTTCGGCACCACACGCGAACAGCTGGCCGAAGTGGCCGTGGCCGCGCGCGCCTGGGCGCAGCGCAACCCCGAGGCTTTCATGCGCGATCCGCTCACCATCGAGGACGTGCTCTCGGCCCGGCCGATTGCCAGCCCGCTCACCGTGCGCGACTGCTGCCTGGTGACGGATGGCGGCGGTGCCATCGTGCTCACGCGTGCCGAGCGTGCGCGCGACCTGCCCAATCCTCCCGTCTATGTGCTGGGCAATGCTACGGCCATCTGGAACCGCCAGATCTCCTGCATGCCCGACCTGACGACGACCAGCGCAGCGCAGTCGGGCGCGCAGGCCTTTGCGATGGCGGGCCTGACGGCGGTCGACATGGACATGGCCCAGGTGTATGACGCCTTCACCATCAATACCCTGCTGTTCCTGGAAGACCTGGGCTTTTGCGCCAAGGGCGAGGGCGGCGCCTTCGTGCAGGGCGGCGCCATTGCGCCCGGCGGGCGCCTGGCCGTCAACACCAACGGCGGTGGCCTGTCGTGCGTGCACCCGGGCATGTACGGCATCTTTGCGCTGATCGAGGCCGTGCGCCAGCTGCGCGGCGAGGCTGGCGCGCGCCAGCTCCAGCAGCACCGCACGGCCGTGGTGCACGGCAATGGCGGCACGCTGTCGAGCCAGTCCACCGCCGTGCTGGGCACGGCCGAAACCCTCTGAACATTGAAAGAACCCTGACCATGATCCGCGATCCAGAAATTTTGGAAGCCCTGCTCGACAGCGTGCGCCGCTTTGTGCGCGAGCGCCTGGTGCCGGCCGAGAACGAAGTGGCCGAGACCGACGAGATCCCCGAATCCATCGTGCAGGAGATGCGCAACCTGGGCCTGTTCGGCATGACCATCCCCGAAAAGTTCGGCGGACTGGAGCTGACCATGGAAGAGGAATGCCGCGTGCTGCTGGAGCTGTGCCAGACCGCGCCGGCCTTCCGCTCCATCATCGGCACCACGGTGGGCATCGGTTCGCAGGGCATCCTGATGGACGGCACGCCCGAGCAGCAGGCCGAGTGGCTGCCCAAGCTGGCCACCGGCGAGGTGATCGCCTCGTTTGCGCTGACCGAGCCCGAGGCGGGTTCGGACGCCGCATCGCTGCGCACCACCGCCATCAAGGACGGCGACTTCTACATCGTCAACGGCACCAAGCGCTACATCACCAACGCGCCGCACGCCGGCATGTTCACGCTGATGGCGCGCACCAACCCCGACAACAAGGGCGCGGGCGGCGTGTCCTCCTTCATCGTGGACGCCAAGACGCCCGGCATCAGCTTCGGCAAATACGACAAGAAGATGGGCCAGCGCGGCGCCCACACCTGCGACGTGATCTTCGACAACGTCAGGGTGCCGGCCGCCAACCTCATCGGCCTGCAGGAGGGCCGCGGCTTCAAGACCGCCATGAAGGTGCTGGAGAAAGGCCGCATCCACATCGCCGCGGTGGCCGTGGGCGTGGCCAAGCGCATGCTGCGCGATGCGCTGGCCTACGCGCTGGAGCGCAAGCAGTTTGGCCAGGCGATTTGCGACTTCCAGCTGGTGCAGGCCATGCTGGCCGACAGCCAGGCCGAGCTGTACGCGGCCGAGTGCATGACCATCGACGCCGCGCGCCGCCGCGACGACGGCCACAACGTCTCCACCGAGGCCTCGTGCGCCAAGATGTTCGCCACCGAGATGTGCGGCCGCGTGGCCGACCGCGCGGTGCAGATCCTGGGCGGTGCGGGCTACATGGCCGAGTACGGCATCGAGCGCTTTTACCGCGACGTGCGCCTGTTCCGCCTGTACGAGGGCACAACGCAGATCCAGCAGATCATCATCGCGCGCAACATGGTGCGCGAGGCACGCGACGCATGAACAAGGCGCCAGGCGAGTCAGCCGCCGATGTGCCGGACAAGGCAGAGGGCGACGCAGCGCCGCCACCCGACCGCAGCGCCTTCATGCGCCTGATCGGTGCTGCGCAGGTGCCTGCGCCGCCGGGCAAGGTGCATGTGAGGCTGCCGCACCTGCGCGAGGAGCTGCTCAACCAGCTGCCGGCCGCGCATGGCGGTGTGGTCATGACCTTGCTGGATTCGGTCATGTCGCGCGCCGCCGGCGAGCTGCCGGGCGCACCTTCGCAGACTGCCGTGACGGTGGAGATGTCCAGCCGCTTTCACCGCCCGGCCCGCGGCCCGCTGCTGGCCGAAGGGTGGGTGGTGCATGCCACGCGCAGCCTGTGCAGCTGCGCGGGCCAGCTGATCGACGAACAGGGCCAGGTGGTGGCCACGGCCAGCGGCACCTTCAAGTACTGGCTGGCGCCGGTGACCTGGAAGTCCATCGAGTGAGTCTTGAGTAAAAGTGGCGCTGGCGCTTGTTCAGAAAGTGCCAGCAGCTATTTCTTCAATCGCATCATTTCAGTTCCAGCCGCCCCTGCGCGTCGGCCACCAGCAGCTCCACCAGCTCCTGGGCAAAGCTGGGCAGGGCCTCCAGGCTGCGCACGCAGATCTGCATCTCGCGCACCGACCAGGCGTCCGACAGCGGCACGATGGCGATGTCCATGCTGTGCGCGTGGCGGCTGGCGGCCGACTCGGGCAGCACGCCCACACCCACGCCGGCCTCGATCATGCGGCACGCTGTCTCGAAGTTGCTGACCTGGATGCGCAGCTTGATCGGGCGGTGCAGCTGGTCGCTGGCCTGGCGCAAGAAGGCGTGGATGGCACTGGATTCGTGCAGCCCCACATAGTCCATATCCAGCGTGTCGGCAAAGTCGATCTGCATCTCGCCGTCCAGCGCATGGCCCTTGGGCACCACCAGCACCAGCCGGTCGCAGCGGTAGGGCAGGGTTTCCAGGTTCTCGGTGCGCACCAGCCCGGCAACGATGCCGATGTCGGTCTGCCCCTCGGTCACTGCGCGCACGATGTCGTGCGACAGGCGCTCGCGCAGGTCGATGTTCACGTCCGGATTGCGGCGCAGGTAGTGGCGCAGCACGGGCGGCAGGAACTCGCCCAGCGAGGTGGTGTTGGCAAACACGCGCACATGGCCCTTGATGCCGCGCACGTACTCCTGCATGTCGCCGCGCAGGTGCTCGATCTGGCCCAGCACCATGCGCGCATGGGTCACGAAGGCCTGGCCCGGCGGGGTCAGCGTCACGCCCTGGCTGGTGCGGTACAGCAGCTTGGTGCCGATGCTTTCTTCCAGGTTCTTGATGCGCGTACTGGCCGCGGGCAGGGAGATGAAAGAGAGTTCCGCGCCGCGCGTCATGCTGTTGGCGTCGGCGATGTGCACCATCAGGCGCAGGTCTACAAGATCGAAATGCATGGCCATGCGCGCATTGTAGAGAGACGGGTGCCGCACCCCGGTACGTCGGCCCAGCCCTGCACAGACACAAACGCCGCCTTCAGCAAAAGCAAAGCCGCCGCGCGCGCCACCGCTCTAGGATGGCAACCTTGCCTGCCAGGTGCAGGCCACACTACAGGCACCACCGAAAGACGCCATGGCCACCACCCCCTCCGCCACCACCCCTGCCTCCCCTGCCCCGCACAGTGCGGCGGCGCAACGCGTGGGGGCCCTGGGCCACCTGCGCGTACTCGACCTCTCGCGCGTGCTTGCCGGTCCCTGGTGCACCCAGAACCTGGCCGACATGGGCGCCGACGTGATCAAGATCGAAAAGCCCGGCGAGGGCGACGACACGCGCCACTGGGGCCCGCCCTTTTTTGCCGACGCGGCCGGAGCCCCCACCGACAACGCCTGCTACTTCGCCGCCTGCAACCGCAACAAGCGCTCGGTCACCGTGGACATGGCCACCCCCGAGGGCCAGGAGCTCATCCGCGAACTGGCCTGCCAGAGCGACGTGCTGGTGGAAAACTTCAAGACCGGCGGCCTGGCGCGCTACGGCCTGGACTACGCCAGCCTGTCGGCGCTGAACCCGCGCCTGATCTACTGCTCGGTCACGGGCTTTGGCCAGACCGGTCCCTATGCATCGCGCGCGGGCTACGACATGCTGGTGCAGGCCATGAGCGGGCTCATGAGCATCACCGGCCACGCCGACGCCGAGCCCGGCGGTGGCCCGCTGCGCGTGGGGGTGGCCGTGATCGACCTGTTCACCGGCATGTACGCCACCAGCGCCATCCTCAGCGCCCTGGAAGCGCGCCACCACACGGGCCGCGGCCAGCACATCGACATGGCCCTGCTGGACGTGGCCATGGCCATCCTGGCCAACCAGGGCACGGGCTACCTCAACTCCGGCAGCGTGCCCCAGCGCCAGGGCAACACCCACCCCAGCGTCGTGCCCTACCAGGATTTCCCCACGCAGGACGGCAACGTGCTGCTGGCCATCGGCAACGACGGGCAGTTCGCACGCTTTTGCGCCGCCGCCGGCGTGGACTGGGCGCAGGATGCGCGCTTCACCACCAACGCCGGCCGCGTCAAGCACCGCGACACCCTCATCCCCATGATGAGCGCACTCACGCGCACGCGGCCCATGGCCGAATGGGTGCGCCTGCTGGAAGACAAGGCCGTGCCCTGCGGCCCCATCAACCACATCGGCCAGGCCTTTGACGACCCCCAGGTGCAATTCCGGGGCCTGCGCGTGGAGCAGGAGCGCTACCCCGGCGCCCAGCCACCAGCGGGCGAGCACGTCAACCGCGTGGTGACCACAGCCAGCCCGATGCGCCTGTCCGACACACCGCCCACCCTGCGCCATGCACCACCGGCCCTGGGCCAGCACACCGAACAGGTATTGCGCGAACGCCTGGGCGTGGACGCCCAGCGCATGGCCGCCCTGCGCGCCAAGGGCGTGGTCTAAGAGCCACCCCAGCGGCAGGGCTGCGGCATCACTCGACCCGGTTCCACTCCAGCGCACGGCTGCGCCAGTGCTCTTCGATGGTCTGGGTGAAATCGGCGCGCACCAGCTTGGCGCGCTGCTCCAGCCAGTCGGCGTTTTCGCGCCGGATCACGATGCCTTCGAGGTTGCCCTGGCGGAACTGGCTGTGCGTTGCGTGCACCCGTTCGCGCAGCTGGTCGAGGTCCACCGGCCCGGCGTACAGACGCGGTACCGTCATGAAACCCATGCGGGCCGCCCATTCGTTGCGCCGCGTGGTGCTCCAGAACCGGCCGGTGCTGCGGTCGTACACGTCGAACAGCAGCCACCAGTCAGGCAGCGTGGCGTAGTCGAGCGAGTGGCGGGCGGCGCACCATTCGCCAAACGCCACCAGGTCGGTGCCCAGCGCGTCGAACAGCTTGTCTTCGTGCGCAGCCAGCCAGGGGCCCAGCCGGGCAAATTGCCCATGGAAGGGCTGCGGCAGATACTGGCCACGGTTCTGCGCGCGCAGCACGCCGTCGGGCGACACCGAAAAGCCCAGGTTGGCACCGTCGAGCTTTTCTTCCAGCACCACCTCGCCGGCCAGCAGCTCGTGCGCCTCGTCGGGCGAAAGCACCTTGTCATCGCGCGGCGCGCCGGTGGCCAGCCACGCGATGTGCGGGGTGTGGGGAAATCGGAAGAAATCAGTCATATCGTGCCTTTTCTCCATGCTTGGTGTGCCAACGCGCCACCAGCCAGTCGTGCAACAAATTCTCGACCTCCAGGCCCACCGTCCGCAGTGCCTTCTGGCAGTCGAGCCAGTCGGTATCGCTGGCATTGGTGAGCTGGCAGGCGCTGCCCAGCGCGAGCGCGGCCAGTGCCGCGGCCACCATCTTGCGGTCGGCCAGGTCGGTCACGGCGCTGGCCAGCGCGGGGGGCAGCACGGCATTGCCATCGGCATCGGGCTGCAGATCCACCCACACCACCTCGTTGTGGTCGATCTTGTGCATCATCACCAGCCAGCCATAGTCCTGCTCGGAGAGCTTGTGCCCGTATTCGCCGCACACCTGCCAGCCGGCATCGAGCACGGCGTGGCGCGTGGGGTCGGCCTCGAAGGCCTCCAGCCAGTCGAACACGCGCTGGCGCAGCGCGGCGTCGTCCACCGGCGTCCCCTCGGCACGAAAAGGTGAACCCGCATCGGCCGCGCTGGCCACGATGAGCACATTGGTGTCCACCAGCCGCGAGGCGGGCAGGGTCTGCGGGCCGCAAGCCTCAGCCACCGGCCGCTTCCCGCATGCGCTGCGCCCGGGCACGCGCCTGCTCGCGCGCCTCGCCCATGGCGTCGCCAAAAAAACGTGGCGGCCAGTTGCGCACCGTGCCGAATTCATCCACTTCCAGCGGCACCAGCACGGCGTTGGCGCCCTGCCGCTCCACGAACAGCATCTGGCAGTGGACGGTGGTGGTCTGGCGGCGTGCCAGCAGCGTCTGCATGCGGCGAAACAGGTGCTCGGAATGCGTTTCCACCAGAAACTGCACCTGGCGCTGCTGGCTGACTTCAGCAAACAGCTCGGCCAGTACCGCCTGGGCCAGCGGGTGCACGTGGATCTCGGGCTCTTCGAGCAGCACCGTGCTGCCCGGCGGCACGCAATAGGCCACCGTCAGCACGGGCAGCACCTGGGCCACGCCCACACCGACATCGCGCAGGTTGGCGGCCACGCCGTCCTTGTGCACCAGCAGCTCGTAGCGGCTGGACCGCCCCAGCTGGCGCACCTCGATGCGGTCGGCCAGGCCCATGCGCTGCAGCCAGCCGGACACGCTGCGCAGCACCGTGCCCTGGCCTGCGCCGGGGTGCAGGGCATCGGCCAGCAGGGCATCGATGGCACGCTGGCCGTCTGCGCCCACGGAACCCACCGCCGCCTTGCTCCAGGCCTGATCGCGCGGCGGACGCTGGCGCAGCGGGCCCAGGTAGACGATGGCTTCCAGCTCGCGGCGCAGGGCCAGGCTCAGGTCCTGCAGATGGGCGCCATCGGGGCCCAGCAGGGCAATGGCTTCGGCCGAGAACGCCATCGAGCGCTCGGGCGCCAGCTGCGGTCCCTTGCCACGTGGCCGGGACTCGTCATCCACCCACACCGCATAGGCGCCGCGCTCGCGGCGCACGGCCCGGAACTGCCGCGCCACGGTGGACAGCGACAGCGCCTGCACCACCACGGCGCCGCTGGCCGTTTGGCCGTAGCTGCAGGCGAAGCGGCCGTGGCGCACCCGCTCGCCCTCGGGGCGCTCGAATTCCAGCACGATCTCGAACTGGCGCGGTGCAGCGCCATGCGCCAGCACGGCATCGAAGTCGCCCAGGCTGACCAGATCGTTGGCTTCGTCGCCGCCCAGGTTCAGGTGCAGCGTGCGATCGGGCGCGGCGGCGGTCTGCTTGAGCAGCAGCAGGCTTTGCAGCAGGGTGGACTTGCCCGACGAGTTGCTGCCCAGCAGCATGGTGACCGGCGCCAGCCGCACGCTGCCACTGTCGCGCCAGGCCTTGAGGTTCTTGAGCTGCAGGTGCTTGATCATGTGCGTCGTTCGCCGCCCCAGGCGCGGTCGGTGGCGGGCTGCGGGCGGGCCACCCACGCCCCGCCACTCAGGCGGGCTCTCGGTAGAAAAGTTGCCGCGTCTTCACCGGCGCCACCGCCTGGGCAATGGCACCAATGTGGTCGGGCGTGGTGCCGCAGCAGCCGCCCACGATATTCACCAGCCCTTCGGCTGCAAACTCGTGCACCAGCCGGCTGGTGATCTCGGGCGTCTCGTCAAAACCGGTGTCGCTCATGGGGTTGGGCAGGCCGGCGTTGGGGTAGCAGCTGATGAAGGTGTCCTCGGCCACGCGGTTCAGCTCCTGGATATAGGGGCGCATCAGCGTGGCGCCCAGGGCGCAGTTGAGGCCGATGGCCAGCGGGCGCGCATGGCGCACGCTGTGCCAGAAGGCCGTCACGGTCTGGCCCGACAGGATGCGGCCCGAGGCATCGGTGACGGTGCCGCTGATGATCAGGGGCAGGCGCTCGCCGCTCTTCTCGAAATACTCGTCGATGGCGAACAGTGCGGCCTTGGCATTGAGGGTGTCAAAAATCGTCTCGACCAGCAGCACGTCGGCGCCGCCCTCGACCAGGGCCTCGACCTGTTCGTAGTAGGCGGCACGCAGCTGCTCGAAATCGACGTTGCGCGCGCCGGGGTCGTTCACATCGGGGCTGATGCTGGCCGTCTTGGGCGTGGGGCCCAGGGCGCCGACCACGAAGCGCGGCTTGTCGGGTGTCGAATACTTGTCGCAGGCCGCGCGGGCCAGCTGGGCCGAGCGCAGGTTCATCTCGCGCGCCAGGTGGGCCATCTTGTAGTCCTCCTGCGCTATGGTGGTTGCACCAAAAGTGTTGGTCTCGATCAGGTCGGCCCCGGCGGCAAGATACCGCTCGTGGATGTCGCGGATCACGTCGGGCCGCGTGAGCGACAGCAGTTCGTTGTTGCCCTTCACGTCGCGCGGAAAGTCCTTGAAGCGCTCGCCCGCACCATCGGGGCCCGTGTAGCCCTCGCCCCGATACTGCGCCTCGCCCAGCCTGAAACGCTGGATCATGGTGCCCATGGCACCGTCGAGGATGACGATGCGTTGGGCGAGGATGTCGGGGAGCTCAGCGGCGCGGGTGTAGTGAAGGGCTTGCATGGGGCCATTGTAGGAAAGACGCCCTGCACGCTCGCCCGGCCGGGTAGTGGCCCGGTCTCACGCCGCCTTGCGCGCAAATCCCAGCACCGCCTCCAGCATGCGCCGCAGGTGCGGCTGCACCTGCTCGGCCAGCGCGGGCAGGTAGTCAAACGGCAACGCCTCCTGCATGTAGCTGCATTGGGTCATTTCCAGCTGGACGGCATGCACCCCCTGCCCCGGCTGGCCGTAGTGGCGCGTGATGTATCCGCCCTGGAATCGGCCATTGAGCACGGCGGTGTACCCCGTGGCGGCCTTGGCGATGGCCAGGAGCTCCTGCGCCAGTGCGGTGTCGCAGCTTGCGCCGTTGGCGGTGCCCAGGTTCAGGTCCGGCAACTTGCCCTCGAAGAAGCGCGGCAGCACCGAGCGGATCGAGTGCGCATCCCACAGCATGGCCACACCGTGCCGGGCACGGATGCGGTCGAGTTCGGCGCGCAACTGCGCGTGGTAGGGTGCCCAGACGGCATCGCGGCGCGCCGCGATCTCCGCCGGCCCCGGCACATCCCCCTGGGCATAGATGGGGGTGTCGTCGAAGGTGTCGATGGGGCACAGCCCCGTCACGCTCTGGCCCGGGTACAGGCTTGCCCCGTCGGGCGGGCGGTTCAGGTCCACCACGTAGCGCGAATGGGTGGCCACCAGGATCGATGCCCCCATGTCGCGGGCAAACGCATACAGGCGGTCCATGTGCCAGTCGGTGTCGGGCACCTGGCGGGCCTCGTCGGTGAAGCGGGCGGCCAGGGCGGGCGGCACATAGGTGCCGGCATGGGGCATGGAGATGAGCAGCGGCTGTGTGCCCTGGTGAAAGACGAATGGCGGGTGGGTGGTGTCGGTCATGGCGGATTCCGTCAAGGGGTGGAAGTGGGTTGGGCTGCCTGCATCAATCCGGCGCAATGGTGGCAGAGCGCGCAGCCACAAAGGCCTGCGCGGCCGTCTCGTGCAGCGCATGGCGGCCTTGGGATACGCGGCACACGCCCGCCACCCACAGGCTGTCGATGGCCGAGGTGCGGTGGCTGCCAAACACATGGGCCGAGAGCATGCTGTGCGGCGGCAGGTCGCACAGCGCCACATGGCGCGCATCGAGCACCACCATGTCGGCCTGCTGGCCCACCGCCAGGCCGGCGATGGCGCGCCCGGCGGCCTGCGCCCCTCCCTGCACGGCCTGCAAGGTCATGGCGGCAGCCACCTCGGCCTGTGCGGTGCTGGCCAGCACGTTGCGCTGGTGGCGTTGCAGGCGCTGGCTGTATTCGAGCATCAGCAATTCTTCGGCCGCATTCACGCAGGCGTGGCTGTCCGAGCCCACACCCCAGCGGCCACCGTGCTGCAGCCACCGCGGCATGTCGAAGATGCCGTCACCCAGGTTGGCCTCGGTGGTGGGGCAGATGCCGGCCACGGCGCCGCTGCGGGCAGCGTCCGCGTATTCGGCAGGCGTCATGTGCGTGGCATGCACCAGGCACCAGCGCGCATCCACGGGGGCGTGCTGAAGCAGCCATTGCACGGGGCGCTGGCCACTCCAGGCGATGCAATCCTCCACCTCCTGCGTCTGCTCCGCTATGTGAATGTGGATGGGAGCCTGCGGATTCAGGGCGGTGAGGCCCCGCACGGCAGCCGCCAGGCTGTCGGGGGGCACGGCGCGCAGGGAATGCGGCGCCAGGCCCAGAGCGGCGTTTTGCGCCTGCGTGGCGGGCGCCAGACGCTCTAGCAATGAGAGCATATTGTCCGTGCTGCGAATGAACCGGGCCTGGTCCTGGCGGGGCGGCCTGCCGCCAAACCCGCTGGTCTGGTAGAGCACCGGCAGCAAGGTGATGCCCATGCCCGCATTGCGCGCGGCGCGCAGCAGCGCCAGTGACAGCGTGGCGTCGTCGGCGTAGGGCATGCCACCCTGGTCGTGGTGCACATAGTGGAACTCGCACACTGCCGTGTAGCCCGCCTCCAGCATCTCCACATACAGCCAGGTGGCGATGGCTTCCAGCGATTCCGGCGTGATGCGTGCGGCAAAGCGGTACATCAGGTTGCGCCAGCTCCAGAAGCTGTCCTGGCTTTCTGCACGGTATTCGGTCAAGCCCGCAAAAGCGCGCTGGAAGGCATGCGAATGCAGGTTGGGCATGCCGGGCAGCAGCGGCCCTTTCGCCACGGGCACCCCCGCTGGCGCCACCGCGTCGGCCGCCACGCCCATGATGCGCCCGTCCCCGTTCCATTGCACGAGCACGTTGCGCGCCCATCCGGTGGGCAGCAAGGCGTGGGCCGCGAAGAGGCTGCGGCCTGTCAATTCGTGATCAAGCGCCATGGCGGGCTCCTTGTGCGGCGCAGATTCCCATGCCATCGTTCGCCACGCGGCCCTGGCGCACGATGGTGGCCGCGGGCTTGTGACCAAACCAGTAGGCCAGTTCAGCCGCTTCAGCCACGGGCCACAGCACGAAATTGGCAGGCCGGCCTGCGGCGATGAGGCCGAGCGAGTCCTGCAGGCCCAGCGCACGCGCGGCGTGGGTGGTGATGCCCGCCAGCGCCTCGGGCACCGTCAGGCGGAACAGCGTGCAGGCCATGTTGGCCATGAGCAGCAGACTGAGCGCAGGCGACGTGCCGGGGTTGTGGTCGGTGGAGACAGCCATGGGCACGCCCGCTGCGCGAAGTCGCGCAATGGGCGGCAGCTGCGTGTCGCGCAGCGTGTAGTAGGCGCCAGGCAGCAGCACCGCCACGGTGCCAGCGGCCTGCATGGCGTCGATACCGGCCTGCGACAAATGCTCGATGTGGTCGCACGACAAGGCGCCATAGCGCGCGGCCAGCGCCGAGCCGCCCATGTTCGAGATCTGCTCGGCGTGCAGCTTGACGGGGAGACCGAGTTGCTGCGCCGCGCGAAAGACCTGCTCGGTCTCGGCCAGCGTGAAGGCGATGCGCTCGCAGAACACATCGACCGCATCGACCAAGCCTTCGGCTGCCAGCGCGGGCAGCATTTCCTGGCACACCAGATCGATGTAGTCCTGGCTGCGGCCCGCGTATTCGGGTGGCAGCGCATGCGCGCCCAGGAAGGTGGTGCGCACCGTCACGCCGAAGGTTTCGCCCAGGCGGCGGGCCACGCGCAACTGCTTGCGCTCGTGCTCCAGCGCCAGGCCGTAGCCGGACTTGATCTCGATGGCGCACACGCCTTCATCGAGCAGCGCCTGCAGGCGTGGGGCGGCCAGGGCATACAAGGTGTCTTCACTCGCCGTGCGCGTGGCGTTCACGCTGGAGACAATGCCGCCGCCCGCCTGGGCGATCTCTTCGTAGCTGGCGCCGGCCAGCCGCATGGCAAATTCATTCGCACGCTGGCCGCCATAGACCAGGTGCGTGTGGCAGTCCACCAGGCCCGGCGTGGCAAGCGCGCCGCCGCCATCGCGCTGCGGCAGCGCGGCATGGGCGGCGGGCACGGCGCCCGTGGGGCCAACCCAGCGCAGCATGCCGCCTTGCACCACGACGGCGGCAAGTTCCCCCGCCGGCAAAGCCACATCGGGCACGGCGAGCCCGGGCACCAGGCGCAGGTTGCGCCACACGCCATCGGCGGAAGAAGTGGGAGACATCATGCACACTCCGAAAAACTATGATTTTGATAGCTTCTAACGCTTTATGGATAAGCTATAGAAGCATTTTTATTGTATTGATCAGCGATTCAGACGGGCACCAGCAACACCTGCAACAGCACACTGTCGCCGGCGCTGGACTCGGGCTCGGCACTCCAGCCGCGGCCCTCGTCCGCCCACCACAGACCCGCATCCGGCGCCAGCACCACGGCCTGCCCGCTGCTTGCCGCCAGGGGCGCCATGGCCCAGCGGCCCTGCACCGCCAACAGCAGACCGGCAGGTCGGGCCGGCAGAACCGCAGGGCTTCTCAGCACCTGCACCGCGCCCTGCCAGCGGCCCCGGCGCGTCATCAGGTTGAAGTCCTGCGACGTGCCGCCCAGCAGATCGCAGTCCATGCCGCCCTCGCCCGCAAAGGCAAAGGGCTGCAGCGGCTGGTCCAGACGGTGGTCGATGCCGGCGTCTGGCTGGCGCAGGTGCACGCCATCGCCCGTCAGCAAGGTGATGACCCGGTCCACCCCGGGAAAGCGCGAGAACGGGCCGCTCTGCGCAATCGTGGCCACGCTGACCCGCCAGTCGAAATGCTCCATGTCGGCGCCGGGTGGCCAGCAGGCCAGTTCGCGTGTGGCGCCGCCGCCGTTCTTCCACGGTGTGCAGGGCGTGGTGGCCAGGTCAAAACGCTGCATGGCCTGCGTTGTCACTTGACCATCGGCAGCTTCAGCCCCTGCTTTCTGGCTGTCTGCACGGCCAGTTCGTAGCCCGCGTCGGCATGGCGCATGACGCCGCTGCCGCAGTCGTTGACCAGCACGCGCGCCAGCCGCTCCCTCGCAGCATCCGTGCCGTCGGCCACGATGACCATACCCGAGTGCTGCGAATAGCCCATGCCCACGCCGCCGCCGTGGTGCAGGCTGACCCAGGTGGCGCCCCCCGCCGTATTGAGCAGGGCGTTGAGCAGCGGCCAGTCGCTCACGGCGTCGGTGCCGTCCTTCATGGCTTCCGTCTCGCGGTTGGGGCTGGCGACCGAGCCGGTGTCGAGGTGGTCGCGGCCGATGACGATGGGGGCCTTCAGCTCCCCGTTTTTCACCATTTCGTTGAAGGCCAGGCCGGCCTTGTCGCGTTCGCCCAGGCCCAGCCAGCAGATGCGCGCTGGCAGGCCCTGGAAAGCGATGCGCTCACGCGCCATGTCGAGCCAGCGGTGCAGCGGCTTGTCGTTGGGGAACAGTTCCTTGAGCTTGGCGTCGGTCTTGTAGATATCTTCCGGGTCACCCGAGAGCGCCACCCAGCGGAACGGCCCCTTGCCTTCGCAGAACAGCGGGCGGATGTAGGCGGGCACGAAACCGGGAAAGTCGAAGGCATTTGCCACACCCTGGTCAAAGGCCACCTGGCGGATGTTGTTGCCGTAGTCCACCGTCGGGATGCCCATGGCCTGGAAGTCCAGCATGGCCTGCACGTGCACGGCGCAGGATTTGGCCGCGGCCTCGGTCAGCGCGGCGTGCTGCGCGGGATCTTTTTGCGCGGCCTTCCACTGCGCCACGCTCCAGCCCGAGGGCAGGTAACCGTTGATGAGATCGTGCGCGGAGGTCTGGTCGGTCACCAGATCGGGGCGGATGGCGCCCGCCCTGGCGCGGCGCACCAGCTCGGGAACGATGTCGGCCGCATTGCCCAGCAGCGCGATGGAAATGGCCTCCTTGGCCGCCGTGTGCTGCGCGATGAGTTCGAGCGCGTGGTCGATGTCGCGGGCCTGCTTGTCCACATAGCGGGTGCGCAGGCGGAAGTCGATGCTGGACTGCTGGCACTCGATGTTGAGCGAGCAGGCGCCAGCCAGCGTGGCGGCCAGCGGCTGCGCCCCCCCCATGCCGCCCAGACCGGCGGTGAGAATCCACTTGCCTGCCAGGCTGTTGTTGTAGTGCTGGCGGCCGGCCTCGACAAAGGTCTCGAACGTGCCCTGCACGATGCCCTGGCTGCCGATGTAGATCCAGCTGCCGGCCGTCATCTGGCCGTACATGAACAGGCCCTTGCGGTCGAGTTCGTTGAAGTGTTCCCAGTTGGCCCACTTGGGCACCAGGTTGGAGTTGGCAATCAGCACGCGCGGCGCGTTTTCATGCGTCTTGAAAACGCCCACCGGCTTGCCCGACTGCACCAGCAGGGTTTCGTCGCTGTTCAGGTCCTTGAGCGAGGCCAGGATCTGGTCGAAGCATTCCCAGTTGCGGGCGGCGCGGCCAATGCCGCCGTAGACGACCAGGTTCTGGGGATCTTCCGCCACTTCGGCGTCCAGGTTGTTCTGGATCATGCGATAGGCCGCTTCGGTCAGCCAATTCTTGCAATGCAGCTGGGTGCCGCGCGGCGCGCGGATGACACGGCTGGCATCAAAGCGGGGGTCGGTGGACACAAATTTTTCGGGGGCGTTCATGGCGAGCTCCATAAAAGGTGGGGTGGATCGGGTGAAAATGTCAGTGGAAAAAAGATCGGCGATCAAGCGGTACGCGGTAGGCCCAGCAAGGTCGCATCAGCAGGTGTCGTGGATGTCTTGGTGCCTGGCGCTTCGGCGGCCTCGTCGGATGGGAGGATCATCCCGGCCGGAACTTTCATCGTCTTCTTCGCCAACGGGTAGTACACCAGCGCGGTAAGGAGCAAGCTCACGATCCAGGAAATATCGGCACCGCCCAGCATCTTGGTGAAAGGGCCGGTGTACATCTTCTGGGCCAGGAACGGAATCTGAACGACGATGCCGAACACGTAGCAGCCCAGGGCGATCCAGTTGTAGCTGCCGTAGCGGCCTTGGCTGTCGTACAGCGCCGGGATGTCCACCCGTTCCTTGGAGACCAGGTAGTAGTCCACCAGGTTGACCGCGCTCCATGGCACGAACACGGCCAGCAGCAGCAGCAGCACGAAGTTCTTGAAATTGTTCAGGAAGTCCGCACTGGCCGCCAGCGCGATGGCCATCGACACGGCGACGAAGCCGACGATGAACAGCACGCGCGCCAGCGGCGAAATCCGCGTCCTGCGGTTGAAGGCGCTGACGGTGGTCAGCATCGACATGAAGCCGCCATAGGCGTTCAGGCAGTTGACCGTCAGCTTGCCCATCACGATCACCAGGTAGATCACCACCGCGGCACCCGGGCCGGCCAAACCGCCCATGAAACCCACTTGATTCTTCAGGAACGCGGCGCCCGACACCGCAGCCACCAGCACGCCGAAAGTCATCGCGATCTGCGCGCCCAGGGCTGTGCCGAGGAAGGTCGTCCAGAACGTCGAGGCAGCGGGGGTGTGGGACGGCAGGTAGCGCGAATAGTCGGCGACATAGGGCGCAAATGTCAGCTGCCAGCCTGCCGACAGCGAGATCGCCAGCAAGAGCGTCGGCACGCTGAATGCCGTGTGTCCGAACGCAGCGCTCACGTCGTACTGGCGAAACAGCTGGTACGCCAGAAACAGCCAGCCGAAGATGCCCACGATGCTGGCGATCTTGCCCAACTGGTGGATCAGGCGATAGCCAGCCGTCGCGACGATGGCCGTCAGACTGCCGAAGGCAACGATGCCGAACGCCGGCGCAGTCACGCCGAACATGCTGTTGATCGCCTGGCCCGACAGCACCGTGCCGGTGGCGGCAAACCCGAGGTACATCACGATGACCAGGATCAGCGGCAGCGCCGCGCCCTTGACGCCGAACTGCACCCGGCTCGAAATCATCTGCGGCAACCCCATGCGCGGGCCCTGGGCCGAGTGCAGAGCCATGACTGCGCCACCAAGGAGGTTGCCGATCAGCAGGCCAATGATGGCCGTCATCGCGTCCACACCGAAGATGATGGCCAGCGCGCCATCCACGACGGCGGTGATCTGCAGGTTGGCGCCGAACCACAAGGTGAACTGGCTGCGCGGGGAACCGTGGCGCTCGCGCTCGGGAACCATGTCGATGGTCCGGGTTTCGACGCCACTCACCGGTGCGTGGGGCGGGACGCTCATGGCATTCATGACGAGCTCCTGAAAGTACGTAGTACGTAGGCTGGAAGATGAAGGGCTCAGGCGTGGCTGGGCAGGCAGCGCAGGAGCGGTGCGGGCCAGGCCGACTGCTGCGCCCATTCGCGCATGGACTCGATGTCAGGGGCCAGGTAGCGGTCCTGCTCCAGATAGGCCACGCGCTGGCGGATGGCGGCGAACTGGTCTTCGATGAGGGGTGAGGATTTCAGCCAGCCGCCGGGCCGCCCCAAGGCTGGCTGCACCCCCTCGGGGGGCAGCGAGGACACGCCAGTGCCGAGCGTGGGGGCCACAGGCCTCCGGTCGAACTCCATGCCCTGCGCAGCGGCCATGGCCTCGATGCCGACCATCACCGCCGCATTGCGCACCATGTCGGCCAGGCGGCGTGCGCCGTAGGTGGCCATGGAGACATGGTCTTCCTGGTTGGCCGATGTCGGCAGACTGGTCACGCTGCTGGGGTTGGCCAGGCACTGGTTTTCGGCGGCCAGGGCGGCGGCGGTGACCTGCGCAATCATGAAGCCCGAGTTCACGCCGCTGTCGCGGATCAGGAAGGCGGGCAGGCCCGAGAGGCCGGGGTCCAGCAGCAGCGACAGGCGGCGCTCGGAGATGGCGCCGATCTCTGCCACGGCCAGCGCGATGATGTCCGCCGCAAAGGCCACCGGCTCGGCATGGAAGTTGCCACCAGAGATCACATCGCCATTGCTGAACACCAGCGGGTTGTCCGACGCGGCATTCGCCTCGGTGGCGAGCACGCGCGCAGCGTGGTGCAGGTTGTCCAGGCACGCCCCCATCACCTGCGGCACGCAGCGGATGGAGTACGGGTCCTGCACCCGGCCGCAGTGCGGGTGCGAGGTGTCGATGGCGCTGCCGTCGAGCAGCGCGCGCACGGCAGCCGCCACGGCGATCTGCCCGGCCTGGCCGCGCGCCTCGTGGATGCGCGCATCGAAGGGCTTGACCGAGCCCTTGATGGCTTCGAGGGACAGGCAGCCCGCCACCAGCGCGGCGGCCAACACGCTCTCGGCGCCGAACAGCCCGGCCAGCGCGAGCGAGGTAGACACCTGCGTACCGTTGAGCAGCGCCAGTCCTTCCTTGGGGCCCAGCACGAACGGTTGCAAACCGATGGAGCGCATGGCATCTACCCCCGGCACCACGCTGCCGTTGACCTTGGCCTGCCCTTCCCCGATCAGCACGCAGGCCAGGTGCGCGAGCGGTGCCAGGTCGCCCGATGCGCCCACCGATCCCTTGGCCGGAATCACGGGCAACACGTTGGCATTGGCCATGGCCAGGAGCGCGTCCACGATCTCGGGCCGGATACCCGAGTGCCCGCGCGCCAGGCTGATGGCCTTGGTCGCGAGGATGAGGCGCACCACATCGTCCGGCAATGCATCGCCCGTGCCGACGCTGTGCGATAGCACCAGGTTGCGCTGCAGCTCGGCCAGGCGCTCGTGGGCGATCTTGGTGCTGGCCAGCTTGCCAAAACCGGTGTTGATGCCATAGACCACCTGGTCTTCATCGACGATGCGCTGCACCGTGGCTTGCGATGCCCGCATGCCTGCGCCTGCCGCCGGATCGAGGATCAACGGCAGGGGTGCGGCATGGATGCGGCGCAGCTCGGCCAGCGTGACATTGCCAGGACGCAGGGTCAGTGGGGACAGGGTGGTGGTAGACATGGAATGATCCTGTATAGACAAGTAACCGTGAGCGCAATGCGAAGAGGGTGGAGAGAGGGCTTCAGCCCTGGAGCGGGTTGCCGTCGGTACGGAACCGGCTGCCCAGCCGGTAACGCGAGGCGGGGTGCAGGCAACGAACCACGGTGATGGGCACGCCCCGCGACCAGGTGCGCCGCGTGAGCAGCAGACAGGGCTCGGCCACGTTCATCTCCAGCAGCGCCGCCTGCTCTGGCGTGGGCATGACGGCATCGACCACATGCTCGATCTGGTCGAAGGGGACATTGCGCACCAGGTATTCGGAGGGCTGCTGCTGCGAGAAATCCTGCCGGGTGAATTGCGGCACCTGGCCGGGATGGACATAACGGTCTTCCAGCTGTACCGGCAGGCCGTCCTCGCGGTGGATGCACAGCGAATGAAAGACCGACTCTCCCGTGCGCAGGTCCAGCGCAGCGGCCACCTCCAGGCTGGCCGAAATGCGCTCGACCGAAAGCAGGTCGCAACGGTAGTCGTGCCCGCGCTGGCGGATCTCGGTCGCCAGGTTGGCGATCTGCAGCAGCGTGGACTGGGGTTTGTCTTCGGCCACGAAGCTGCCCACCCCGGCCACCCGCACGATGCGGCCCTGCTCGACCAGTTCGCGCAGGGCGCGGTTCACCGTCATGCGGGAGACGCCGAACTGGGTCACCAGATCGTTTTCGGAAGGCAGCCGGTCACCGGCGCGCCAGACACCTTCCTGGATCTTGCGCGAGATGTGGTCTTTGATCTGCTCGTACAGCGCCATGGCCTGTGCGGGCGCGGGCGCAGGCGCGCTGCGGGCCGGATGCGCGGCATGGTGAGGACGGCGAACGGTAGGTTGGGTCATGGCGGGCAACGTTGCAGGCGGTTCAATGCAGATCGGCGGCCAGCGACTCGGCCCGGATCTCTTCGGTCAAACGGGCTTTGAGATCCATGAACTCGGGGCTGGTCTTGATCGTGTAATGGCGCGGGTGCGGCAGGTCTACCGCCAGCTCGGTCTTGATGCGGCCGGGCCGGGCACTGAACACCGCCACGCGGTTGGCCATGAAGATGGCTTCATCGATGTCGTGCGTGACGAACATCACCGTCTTGCGCTCGGCCTCCCAGATGCCCAGCAGCAACTCCTGCATGAGTACGCGGGTCTGGTTGTCGAGCGCGCCAAAGGGCTCGTCCATGAGCAGAATCTTGGGGTCGTTGGCCAGCGCGCGGGCAATCGCCGTGCGCTGCTGCATGCCACCCGAGAGCTGCTTGGGAAAATGCTGCTCGAAGCCGCGCAGGCCCACCTTGCTGATGAAGTAGTCGCTGCGCTCTTTTTGCTGCGCGGCACCCATGCCGCGCTCGCGCAGGCCGAAGCGGATGTTCTGCTCGATGGTGAGCCAGGGAAACAGCGTGTAGCTCTGGAACACCATGCCGCGGTCGGCGCCAGGGCCCTCGACCGGCCGTCCGTCGAGCACCACCTGTCCGGTGGTCGGAAAGTCCAGGCCGGCCACGATGCGCAGCATCGTCGATTTGCCGCAGCCCGAGGGGCCCAGAATGGTGACGAAGTCGTTTTCGCGCACCTCGAAATCCACGGGCAGCAAAGCCTGCGTGGCCTGGCCGCGGGTCGAAGTGAAGGTGCGCGAGACGCCGCGGATCGACAGTTGGTTCAGTGCGCTCATTACAGGTTGCTCCAGGCGAACAGGCGGCGGTTGAGCGTCTTGAACGCCAGATCCGAGATCAGGCCGATGATGCCGATGATGATGATGCCGAAGATGATCTGCCCGGTATTGAGCAGGGCCTGGCTGTCCATGATCATGTGGCCGATGCCCGAGGCAGAGCCGATCAGCTCGGCCACGATGACGTAGGTCCAGGCCCAGCCCAGCACCAGGCGCAGCGTTTCGGCAATGCCCGGCGCGGCGCCGGGAATGAGCACGCGGCGCACGATGCCGCTGCTGCCGGCCCCCAGGGTGTAGGCCGCCTCGACCAGGTCACGCCGGGCGCCCCCCACGGTGACTGCCACCATCAGCACGATCTGGAACACCGAGCCAATGAAGATGACCAGGAGTTTTTGCGTCTCGCCAATGCCGGCCCACAGGATCAGGAGCGGGATGAAGGCCGACGCAGGCAAGTAGCGGCAAAAGGAAATGAAGGGCTCGAAGAACGCCTCCACCGGCTTGTAGGCGCCCATGGCAATGCCCAGCGGTACCGCGATGGCCGTGGCCAGCAAGAAGCCCCCCATCACGCGCCACACCGTCATGCCGATGTCGTGCAGGAAGTTGTACTCGGTGAACAGCAACCAGCCTTCCTGCACCATGGTGACCGGGCTGGCGAGGAAGGTGGGCGAGACCCAACCGCCCAGCGTGAACCCGGCCCACACCAGCACGAACAGGACGAAGAAGCCCATGCCGAGCAGGGATTGCAGGCGCGGACTGATGGGGTCCAGCGGCTTGATGGAACGCTTGCGCCGGACGACCGGCACCGACGCCATACCGCGCACCGGCGTGGAAACAGAATGGGTTTGCATGGCGGAATAGCTCCGGCTTACTTGATGAAACTGGCGTCGAAGGTGGCGTTGAGGTCAGCCGGCGCCTTGCGGATCACCCCGGCCTCCAGCAGGATGGGCACCGAGTCCTTCATGAACTGCATGAGCTCTCCCGCAAAGAATTTCTGGTTGGCCGCCTTGTCCTGCCAGCGCAGGAAACCCGCCGACTTGGCAAACTGCTCGCCGCTTTGCTTGACGGCGGCGCCCATGATTTCATGCGCCTTGGCCGGGTCCGCCTTGATCAGTTCCACCGCCTCGAAATACGAGTTGGTCAGCGCCTGCGCGGCCTGCGGGTTGGCCTTGAGCCAGGTGGGCGCGCAGCCCACGGTGTCCATCACCATGGGGTAGCCCAGCGTGGTGGCCAGGATTTTGCCGGCCTGGGGGTTGGCACGCACGGTGGACAGGTAGGGCTCGTAGGTCATGGCGCCATCGTTCTGGCCCGCAATGAAGGCCTGCGCTGCGGGCTGCGGCTCCAGCGAGACCAGCTTCACGTCCTTGATGGTCATGCCGTTCTTGTTGAGCATCCAGGCCAGGCCGAAATAGGGCGCCGTGCCAGGGGCAGAGACGCCGATCGTCTTGCCCTTGAGTTCGGCAAAACCCTTGATGTCGTTGCGCACGGCCAGGCCATCGGCGCCGTAGGACTTGTCCATCTGGAAAATCTGCACGATGGGAACGCCATTGGCATTCCAGGCGACATGCGTTTCGACCGTGGTGGCGGCGCACTGGATGGCTTCGGACGCCAGGGCCAGGTGACGGTCTTTCTGCGGAATCATGCGCAGATCCACTTCCAGACCGTTTTTCTTGAAGATGCCGGCCTTGTCGGCCAGTGTCAGCGGCGCAAAACCGGTCCAGCCCGACATGCCCAGCGTGATCCGGGTCTGTGCGCTGGCCGGAACCGCCATGGCTGCGATGACGGCGCCGACTGCGAGCAGTGCGGCATTCTTGATGAGTGACTGGGCCATTGGTGACTCCTTTGCAGTGTGAAGCGTCAAAGTGGGATTGGCGGCATCCACCCAGCCGCCCTAAGCCATTGCATTGTGCAATCTTGCCCATACCTGTATATACAGGTGAAACCCTAATACGCCCACACCCCTGTGCAGGGTCAGTTCTGCACGCCGGCCCTGCGCGTCAGATCATCGGCCTGCGGGGCAAACACCGCCTGCACGGCCCGCGCAAAGGGTTGCGCCAGAGCCGCCGGTGACGCACCGCTGTCGGGATAGGCCAGCACCACCGACTGCACCGCCAGACGCCCCCGCAGCCTGCGGCAGGCGACGCGCTTGCCGTCATGGCTGCGGTCGCTCACCGGGCGCGTGGTCAGCAGGGACACGCCCAGCCCATTGGCGACCAGGCCGCGCACCGTCTCCAGCGAAGGGGACTCGCAGACGATGCGGGGCGTGACACCCGCACTGCGAAACAGCGACAAAAAATACTCCCGGCTGTGCGGCAGGTTGATCAGCACCAGGGGCTCGCGCGCCAACTCGCTCAGGCGCAGGCTGCTGGCTGCCGCCAGCGGGTGCCCCCAGGGCAGCAGGGCGTAGGGCACCAGGTCCACCACTGGCTCGAGTCGCACGCCGCTGCGGGCCAGGCCCAGGTCGTACAGCAGGGCGACATCCAGCGCCCCGCGCGCCAGCATGCGCATCAGGTTCTCGGTGTCGTCTTCGTGGAATTGCACCTCGATGGCCGGGTGCGCTGCCCGCAGGTGCGCCAGGATGACAGGCAGCCAGCGCGGGGCCAATGTGCTCAGGCACCCCACACGCAACAGCCCCGCGAGCGCACCCGAGCGCGGCCCGGCCAGGGCGCGCGCCTGCTCCAGCAGGGCCTGTGCTGCGCGGTGGCGCGCCACGCCGGCGGCCGTGAGCTCCATGCCCCGCGCATGCAGACGCACGAACAGCACTTCGCCCCAGAGCACCTCCAGATCGGCAATGGCCTTGGAGACGGAAGGCTGGGACACACCCAGTGCCTGTGCGGCCCGCGCCGCACCGCCGTGGTGGGCCGCGGCCGCAAAGTATTCCAGCTGGCGCAGATTTATTTGCATCATTTTTATTGATCCAATTTATCAAAAAACAATTCTTTCTTGTAATTCAATTGTGCGCCACCATGCAGTTTTGCACCGCGTTGGAGCCCACACATGACCCCCGCAACACTGCCGCTCGACGGCATCCGCATTCTTGATTTCACCCGTGTGCTCGCTGGCCCGCTTTCGACCGCCTTGCTCGCAGACCTGGGCGCCGAAGTCATCAAGATCGAGCCGCCCCAGGGCGACGACTACCGCGCCATTGGCCCCATGCAGAACGGCGAAAGCGCGCTGTTCACTGTCATGAACCGCAACAAGAAAAGCGTGGTGCTGGACCTCAAATCCCCCGAGGCGGTGGCGCTGGTGCATTCCATGGCGGCGCAGGCCGATGTGGTGGTGGAGAACTTTCGCCCCGGCGTGGCTGAGCGGCTGGGCATTGGCGCGGCCAGCCTGCAGGCACTGAACCCCAGGCTGGTGGTGGTCAGCGTCTCGGGCTTTGGCCAGACCGGGCCGCTGGCGCACCGGCCCGCCTACGACATCATCGTGCAGGCCATGAGCGGCCTGATGGAGGCCACGGGCGAGCCCGATGGCGCCCCCACGCTGGTAGGCGAGGCCGTGTCCGACGTGGTGGCCGGGCTGTTTGCCTCATGGGCCACGCTGGCGGCACTGCTGCAGGCACAGCGCACCGGCCAGGGCCAGCATGTGGATGTGGCCATGTTCGACACCACGCTGAGTTTTCTGGCCACCTCGATGGCGCGCTACCTGTTCACCGGCAAACCGGCGCGGCGCGTGGGCAACCGCCACCCGCTCTCGGCGCCCTTTGGCGTATACCGCGCGCAGGACGGCCACTTTGCCCTGGCCGTGCTCAACAAGAAGCTGTTCGACGCGCTGGCCTGCGCCATGGCGCAGCCCGCGCTGGCCAGCGATCCGCGCTTTGCCACCGACGAATCGCGCTCGGCCGCGGAGCCTGCGTTGCGGGAAGCGATTGAAGCCTGGGCGGGCACCCTGCCCGTGGCGCAGGTGGTGGCCCTGCTCGATAGCGCCGGTGTGCCTGCAGCCCCCATCTGGAACATTGCGCAGGCGCTGGAGTCGCCGCAGGCCGTGGCACGCGAACTGTTGCGCCCGGTGCACGACGAGCGTCTGCCCGGCCTGCGCCTGCCCACCCAACCGGTGCGCTTTGGCGCCGCCGCACCCAACCGGGCCGAGCGCGCGCCGGCACTGGGCGAACACACGGACGCGCTGCTCATGGCCCTGGCCGGCTGCAGCATGGAAAAACTGGCCGAACTGCGCGCTACAGGCGTGTTCGGCCCCACCCACTGAAAACCCTCCAGGAGACATCACATGACCGAACGCATGGGCATCACCACAGAAGACCGCGCACTGGCCGACGCCGTGGCCCGCTACGCCGCCGAAGCACTGGCGCCCCAGGCGCAGGCGCTGGACGAACAGGCGCTGTGCGCCACCTGCCATGTTCCGGGCCTGTCCGCGCTGGGCGTGATGGGAATGAACATTCCCGAGCAGTTCGGCGGCCCCGGGGTGACCCCCACGGCCATGCTGCTGTCGCTGGTCGAAATATCCCGCGCCTGCGCAGCAACGTCATCGATGATCGGCGCGCACTACCTGGGCACCGATGCGGTGCTGATCGGTGGCGACGACGCGCAGCGCGCGCGCTGGCTGCCGCGCTGCGCCAGCGGCGAATGGCTGGCTGGTTTTGCTTTGACCGAGCCGCGCGGCGGCTCCCACCCGGCCGAATTGAGCACGCGCGCCGTGCGCACCACCACCGCCCAGGGCGAGGTGTACCGCATCGATGGCGTCAAACACTTCATTTCCAACGCGGGCAAGGCGCAGTTTCTGGTGGTGTTTGCCAAGACCGACCCGGCAGCCGGGGCGCGTGGCGTGAGTGCCTTCATCGTGCCCACCAGCACGCCGGGCGTGCACGTCTCGTCGCCCGAAAAACTCATGGGTATCCGTGGCGGCCACGCCTTTGAGGTGTCGTTCGACGCGGTCGATGTGCCGCTGGACCACCGCCTGGGCGCCGAGGGCACCGGCTTCAAGACCGCCATGAAGGTGCTGGACAACAGCCGGCTCGACGTGGCGGCCACCTCCCTGGGCATTGCCGAGGCGGCGCTGGACGCGGCCGTGCAATGGGCCAAAACACGCCAGATCGGCGGCGAGCCGCTATCGGGCAAACAAGGCATCCAATGGATGCTGGCCGACATGAAGCTGCGCCTGGAAGCCGCCTGGGGCCTGACCTTGCAGGCCCTGGCGCTGCGCGAGGCGGGGCAGCCGTTCACGCTGCAATCGGCCATGTGCAAGCTCTACGCCTCGGAAATGGTGGCTTTCGTGACCGATGCAGCCCTGCAGATCCACGGCGGCTACGGCTTTACGCGGGACATGCCGCTGGAACGCTATGTGCGCGATGCACGCATCCTGCGCATCTACGAAGGCTCGTCGGAGATCCAGCGCAACATCATTGCGCGCACCGTGCTGGACTGACCCGGCTGCCGTGCTTCACTGGGCGCTCGGCAGCAGCCCGTTGTCGCCCTTCATGCGTGCAAACAAGGATTGCGCCGCCCGCAGAGTTTCCTGGCGCACGGATTCATCCACTGTCGGAAGCTCGACGCCATCCATCCCATCCACAAACATGGGGCCACCCACGTCGTCGTAGCTGGAGCCATCCCCGTGAATGGCCCGGTAGTCACCTTGGGTGAGGTCCTTACCCAGCAACCTGGCGTAGTGAAACCAGGTCCATACCTTGACAGGATCGCCTGCCTGCCACGACTCCATGAGCTCTCGCATGGCCCGCATGTCGCCACGCTCGGCCGCCAATGCCAACCAGGCGGGCGCCCATTCATAGCGGCCTACGCGTTGCGCGAGGTCGGCAATCCACAAAGGGTCGGCACGAACCTGCGGCGCCTGAAGGTCAAAGAAGCGATCATCGCCATACCGGTCTGCCAGCAGCAGCAACGCATCGTGCTGGCCCAATGCGGCGGCGGCGTTGAAGTGGTCGCGGGCGGTACTACTGCGCGTGGCCAGGTCACGCGATGCCGCAGCGCGCCGCTGGACGCGCTCTGCATAGTCCTCGGCCCATTCCAGTTCGACGCCCGTCAGCACCTCGCCCTTTTGCTGGCGCTCGTACCCATACAAGCCAGCCCGCGAATCGGGCAGATCGTCCATGTCTGCGTCTTCCTCAGCGTCGTCTCCGCCCTGGTGCCCAGCATCCACGCGGGCTCCACGCTCGACCAGAAGACCCAGCGCCAGGTGGGCGCGCCCCTCGCCCTGCCCGGCTGCCTTTTGCAAGGCTTGGCACACGAAGGGGCTGTCCAGGCGTAAGGATTCCGGATCTTCTGGCCAGGCGTCGGGATCGTCGTCCAGCGCTGCGTAAAGTGACTCGTAGTACGCATCGTCGCGCGGTGTTTCACGGTAAAGCTCTCGGCTGCCCGAAAGCAGGGCCCCGAGGATGTCTTCCCATGGCACCAGGCCCAGCGCCTTCGCTGCCATATCCGCGCACAAGGCCTGCGCCAGGGGCTCGCAGCGCTCACGGGCCACGCCGAGGGTCTCGGCCCGCGCAGCACAAGGCCCAGGATGCAAGGCACCGTAGTGCGCCAGTAGCGGCTGTGACGGCAGAGGGCACAGCAGGCCATGGGCCTTCAAGGTGGCATGGGAGCCAAGCCCCAGCGCAGCGGCCATCAGTTCGTAGACGTGAGACCGCTTGACGACGGCATTGTCGGCGCCCGCAATCGCTTGGAGGTGGGTTTGCGCCTGGCGCGCAAACGAAGTGATGTTGTTCATGTGAAACCTTTCTTCAGCGAGCGCGCAACGCCGGGAAAGTGCACACGTTTAAACACCGGCGGCGCACTCTATGAATAGAGGCCGCATGAAATGAATGGAGAGCAAGAAAACGGCCTTTTTTTGCTCATGTGCAAGCAGGGTGGGCACCGGGCGGGATTGTAAGCCGGTGATTGGCACTGCCTATGCGATTGACATGATCATGTTGCTCCAACATACTAGACAGACTAGTCTGATAAAAAAGGACCCATCATGCATGCTTGGCAGCTACAAGACGCCAAAAGCCGCTTCAGTGAACTGGTGGAATGCGCACTGAACCAAGGTCCCCAGTTGGTCACCCGGCGCGGCAGCGACGCCGTGGTGCTATTGGCAGCGCCCGAGTACCGACGGCTGGCAGGCGAAGATGCGCTGGTTTCCCTGCTGTTGAAGGCGCCACGCGGCGAGCCGCTGGACACGACGCGGTCAGCCGAACCCATCCGCACGTTGGCCCTGGAGTGACCTGGCGTGAAATACCTGCTGGACACTTGCCTGCTGTCAGAATTGGTGCGGCCCGCTCCCCATCCCGCAGTGCTGGACTGGATGGGCGCGCGCGCATCTGCCGACCTTTTTGTCTCGGCCCTGACCTTGGCCGAACTGGAGCGGGGCATCGTTCGCCTGCCGCCTTCTCGCCGGCAAAGCGAGCTGGCCCATTGGCTGACAGGGGTGCAGGCGGGGTTTGGTCAACGGGCTCTGGCTTTCACGCGCGACACAGCGGGGTACTGGGCGCGCCTTTGCGCGCAGACCGAGGCGGCGGGCAAGCCCATGGCAGCCTTTGATTCGCTGATCGCAGCGACAGCACTGGAACATGGCCTGGCCGTGGTCACGCGCAACGTGAGCGACTTCGTCAGCGCGCCCGTGGTGCTGGTCAATCCCTGGGAGACGGTGCTCGGCGCACAATAGCCGCTTTGCTTCCGCGCAGGTTCTACCCCGCAGTTTCAGGCAAAAATTGGCCTCCAGCGCTTGATGGAAAAGCGCTATCAGCTATCAAATTCAGAGCTCCCGTTGTCCCTCCGTCCGTCCCTTTCCGCCTCGCCCGCCCACACCGTCCTGCACGACGTCTTTGGCTACGAACAATTTCGCGGTCCCCAGCAGGCCATCGTCGAGCATGTGATCGCCGGCAGCGACGCGCTGGTGCTCATGCCCACGGGTGGCGGCAAGAGCCTGTGCTACCAGGTGCCAGCCATCGTGCGCCAGCAGCAGGGGCGTGGGGTGACCATCGTCGTCTCGCCACTGATCGCGCTGATGCACGACCAGGTGGGCGCGCTGCACGAGGCGGGGGTTTCTGCCGCATTTCTCAACTCCACACTGAGTTTTGACGAGGCGCAGGACGTGGAGCTGCGCCTGCAGACCGGCGACATCACGCTGCTGTATGCCGCGCCCGAGCGGCTGAACACGCCGCGTTTCCTCGGCCTGCTCGACAGCCTGTACCAGGGCGGCCACCTCAGCCTGTTTGCCATCGACGAAGCGCATTGCGTCAGCCAATGGGGCCACGACTTCCGCCCCGAATACCGCGCGCTCACCGTGCTGCACGAGCGCTATGCAGGCGTGCCGCGCATTGCGCTCACGGCCACGGCCGACGACCTGACGCGCGCCGACATCATCGAGCGGCTGCAGCTGGAAGACGCGCGGCTGTTCATCAGCAGCTTTGACCGGCCCAACATCCGCTACACCATCGTCGAGAAGAAGGACGCGACCACGCAGCTGCTGCGCTTCATCGAACGCGAACATGCGGGCGAGGCCGGCGTGGTGTACTGCCAGTCGCGCAAGCGCGTGGAAGAACTGGCCGCCACGCTGAGCGACGCGGGCCTCACCGCCCTGCCCTACCACGCGGGGCTGGACACCAAGGTGCGCCAGAAGAACCAGGACCGTTTCCTGCGCGAGGAAGGCATCGTGATGGTGGCCACCATTGCCTTTGGCATGGGCATCGACAAGCCGGATGTGCGCTTTGTGGCCCACGTGGACATGCCCAAGAACATCGAGGGCTACTACCAGGAGACCGGCCGCGCGGGCCGCGACGGCCTGAACGCCGATGCCTGGATGGCCTATGGCCTGCAGGACGTGGTGAACCAGCGCCGCATGATCGACGAGAGCCCGGCGGGCGAGGAGTTCAAGCAGGCGCTGCGCGGCAAGCTCGACGCCCTGCTGGCGCTGGCCGAGGCCACCGACTGCCGGCGCGTGCGGCTGCTGGCGTACTTTGGCGAAGCATCCACACCCTGTGGCAACTGCGACAACTGCATCAGCCCCCCTGCCGTGTGGGACGGCACGGACGCGGCACGCAAGCTGCTGTCCACCATCTACCGCGTGCAGCAGGCCAGCGGCCTGAGCTTCGGCACCGGCCACATCATGGACATCGTGCGTGGCAAGGACACGGAGAAGATCCAGCAGTTCGGCCACGACAAGCTCTCGACCTTTGGCGTGGGAAAGGACTATTCCGAAGCACAGCTGCGCGGTGTGCTGCGCCAACTGCTGGCCACCGGTGCCGTTGGCCTGCACAAAGTCATGCTGGAGAGCGGCCACAGCTTCGACACCCTGGGCCTTACCGAAGGCTCGCGCGCCGTGCTCAAGGGCGAGGTGCCGGTGCAGCTGCGCGAATCGGTGTCATCGACCCCTGCCAAACGCAGCCGCAAAGGCAGCGCCCCGCCCGCCGCGGCCGCCAACCTGGGGCCGGATGCGCAGGTGCGCTTCATCAACCTCAAGGCCTGGCGCGCCGAGGTGGCGCGCGAGCACAATCTGCCCGCGTATGTGATCTTTCATGATGCCACCCTGGCGGCCATTGCCGAGCGCAAGCCCGCGTCGCTGGACGACCTGCAGGGCATCAGCGGCATGGGTGCCAAGAAACTGCAGGCGTACGGGACCGAGGTGCTGCGGGTGTGTACCAGCGCATAGTCCCGGCTGAATGCGCAAGCCGGTGAGGGCATGCACGCCTTGCCGCGAAGACCGACAAAACGCCAGCGCAACACGCGCTGGTCGTGCTTGATACACCTCAAACATTGAGCGCAATATCAACACCAATGGCGCACCAGTGTGTCCCGCTTTTCCTGATTTATCAGCCAATCAGCGACCAATACACTGATTTCACCTTCTGTATGAACGGGGTTGCCAGGCAAAGGCCCAAAAGGTTTCGCCGCCTCGCACGTGGAAGGTGCACCGTTGTCGAGGTCATCATGTCATCGCTCCCACTCACTGCTTCTTCGAGCGCCTCCCGCGAGGCGAACGATCTCCCGATGCGCGTCCTGCGCATGCTCGTGGGCCTTTTCTACCTGCCCCATGTGCTGTCCAAGATCGTCGGCTTTGCAGGCACCGTCGTGTTCTTCGGCAAGGCGGGGTTCCAGCCGCCGGAGGTGTTTGTGGTGTTCTCCGGCATCCTGGAACTGGCGGTGGGAGTGGCGCTGCTGCTGGGCGTGTTCACCAAGTATGCGGCGCTGCTGTCCGCCGGCTTGATGGTGGTGGCGGCGGGCGCGATCATGATCGTCAACGGCGTGGGCTGGTACTGGAACAAGGCCGGGGTGGAATACCTGGTGTTCTGGGCGGTGGCCTCCCTGGTGGTTTTTGCCGACGCATGGCGCAAGGAACCGGGCCTGCTCGGCTGGGTGCCCGGCCGCGGCTGAAGCCAGTGCGCATTCCCACGTGACCAGGGCGGCCTACGACACAACGTGGCCGCCCTGGTCGCTCTCCTGTGGGTGCGCCACCGTGTGGTTGACCGGAACATTGCAGGGCTGCACCTTCCATAGCGCGACCCCCGCGCTGGTCAATGTGTTGCCCAGTGCCTGCAGTTCGTCGGGCGGGAACAGGCCTGCATGCCAGGTGGTGCGGCACTCATGCGCCACGCCGCTGGCCACCAGAAGGCCCAGCGACTCCCAGGCACGCGCCCCGCTGCCCGACACACCCGTGATGGCATCGAACCGATGGGGGGGACCCTTGATGTCCAGCCCCACCCAATCGAGCAGGGGCAGCACGGCCGCGAGGCGTTCAGGGTACATGCCGCCGGTGTGCAGGCCCGTGGCAAAACCCATGGCGCGGACTTCCGCCAGGGCGGCGGGCAGCGCTGCCTGCAAGGTGGGTTCGCCGCCCGAGAACACCACGCCGTCGAGCAGGCCCCGGCGGCTTTGCAGAAAAGCCAGCGCGTGGGCCCAGGGCAGCTGGGGCGGCGCCGTGGCGTCCAACAGCTCGGGGTTGTGGCAATAGCCACAGCGCCAGGGGCAGCCCTGGCAATAGAAAACGGCCGCCAGGCGGCCCGGGAAGTCGATGGTGGTGAGCGGCGTGAGGCCGCCCACGCGCAGCGCTTCAGCAGGCGTTGCTGCCGCCACGCGCCTGCTCCGCAAAGAAACGGCGCTCGTGGTGTTCGCCCTGCTTGCCGGTGTTGAAACTGGCCACCGGGCGGTGGTAGCCCATCACGCGGGTCCAGACCTCGCAGGGCTGGCGTTCGTCGTCAGTGAGCTGAACGGCGGCCAGGGCGGTGTGTTCTGCGGGCGAAAAGTGACTCATGAAGTGCTCCTTGGTTGAAATGCTGTGGTGTGGATCGCCATAAAGGCCTGATGGAAATCTGCCGGGGTTTCTAGCGCTCTGCTCTGCTCCATTCACGCAGCCAGGCGCGCACGCTTGGCCGCCAGTCGCTCTTCATCGCAGCGCGGGCAGAACGGGTGCTCGCCCGCCAGGTAGCCATGCGTGGGGCAGATGGAGAACGTGGGCGTGACGGTGATGTAGGGCAGGCGGAAGTTCGTCAGCGCCCGTTTCACCAGCTCGCGGCAGGCCGCGCCGCTGGAGACGCGCTCGCCCATGTACAGGTGCAGCACGGTGCCGCCCGTGTACTTGCCCTGCAGGGCCTCCTGCCGCTGCAGCGCCTCGAAAGGGTCGTCGGTGAAGCCCACGGGCAGCTGCGACGAGTTGGTGTAGTACGGCTGCTCCACGGTGCCCGCCTGCAGGATGGCAGGCCAGCGCTTCTTGTCTTCCTTGGCGAAGCGGTAGGTCGTGCCTTCGGCGGGCGTGGCCTCCAGGTTGTAGAGGTGGCCGGTTTCTTCCTGGAAGGCGGTCATGCGCTCGCGCACATGGTCGAGCAGGCGCACCGCCAGCGCGTGGCCGCGCTCGCTGGTGATGTCGTGCGCGTCACCCGTGAAGTTGCGCACCATCTCGTTGATGCCATTCACGCCCAGTGTGCTGAAGTGGTTGCGCAGCGTGCCCAGGTAGCGTTTGGTGTAGGGGAACAGGCCCTGGTCCATGAGGCGCTGGATGAGCTTGCGCTTGGTCTCCAGGCTTTGCTTGCCCAGCTCCATGAGGTGGTCGAGCGCGGTGAACAATGCCGTCTCATCGCCTGCGTGCAGATAGCCGAGACGCGCGCAGTTGATGGTGACCACGCCCAGGCTACCCGTCTGCTCGGCGCTGCCGAACAGGCCGTTGCCGCGCTTGAGCAATTCGCGCAGGTCGAGCTGCAGGCGGCAGCACATGGAGCGCACCATGTTCGGTTCCAGCTCGGAATTGATGAAGTTCTGGAAGTACGGCAGGCCGTACTTGGCCGTCATCTCGAACAGCAGCCGCGCGTTCTCGCTCTCCCACGGAAAGTCCTTGGTGATGTTGTACGTGGGGATGGGGAAGGTGAACACGCGGCCCTTGGCATCGCCCGTGGTCATGACGTCGATGTAGGCGCGGTTGATGAGGTCCATCTCGGCCTGCAGCTCGCCGTAGCTGAACGGCATCTCCTTGCCCGCAATCACCGGCACCTGCTCGCGCAGATCGTCGGGGCAGATCCAGTCGAAGGTGAGGTTGGTGAACGGCGTCTGCGTGCCCCAGCGCGATGGCACGTTGAGGTTGTAGACCAGCTCCTGGATGCACTGGCGCACAGCGGCGTAGTCCATGGCATCGACGCGCACATAGGGCGCCATGTAGGTGTCGAACGACGAGAAGGCCTGCGCACCCGCCCATTCGTTCTGCAGCGTGCCCAGAAAGTTGACGATCTGCCCCACGGCGGACGACATGTGCCTGGGCGGCCCGGCCTCCACCTTGCCCGGCACGCCGTTGAGCCCTTCATGGAGCAGCGTGCGCAGCGACCAGCCCGCGCAGTAGCCGCTGAGCATGTCGAGGTCGTGGATGTGGATGTCGCCGTTGCGGTGCGCCGCGCCGATCTCGGGCGTGTAGACATGCGAGAGCCAGTAGTTGGCCGTAACCTTGCCCGCCACGTTGAGGATCAGGCCACCCAGAGAATAGCCCTGGTTGGCGTTGGCGTTCACGCGCCAGTCGGCCCGCGTGAGGTATTCGTTGATGGAGCTTTCGACATCCACCAGCGTCTGCCTGTCGGCGCGCAAGGTGGCGTGCTGCTCGCGGTAGACGATGTAGGCGCGCGCCGTGGCCAGGTGGTTGGCGGCGATGAGCGTCTGCTCGGCCACGTCCTGGATCTGCTCCACCGTGGGCGCTTCGCCATGGAAGCGGTGGATCAGCACCTTGGTGACCTGTGCGGTGAGCAGTGCAGCCTCTTCGGCGCCATATTCGCCCGCAGCCTGCCCGGCGCTGGCGAGTGCGGCACGGATGCGTTCGGCGTCAAAAGGAACGCGCTGCCCGCTGCGCAAAACGACTTCACCGGGCAAGGTGACAAGGGTGGACGCCATGGGTTCTCACAATCCGTCAAGGGGGTTAAAACACTACCTATGGTGTGTACGATACCCATCAAACACTACCTGTAGTTTGATAAAGCACAAACTGCGGACAGGGCCAGATCGCTGGAATGCGCGTTCTGCCGCTGCAGCGCCTTCGCGTGATGCACCTTGAACAACCCCTTCTGCAAGCTTGGCCAGGGGCGCATGGCGGAGTGACGCCGACACGGGCACTGGTACATACTGCCGCCTTGACACCCCCTGCGGATGCCCTCGCCTCCACGCACCCTGACCTTCACCTACGACATGACCCCCATGCACCGCCCCCGCACCACGGCCGCCATCGCCGCCGTGATGGGCCGTGGCCCACGGCAGGAAGGAGGCAGGCGCGCCCTGCCAGCGCTGCCGCAACGACTGTGCGTTGGCCTGTTGGCCCTGGTGCTCGCAGGTTGCGCCGCACACAGCCCCGACCTGCCCGCGCAGCGGGCGCCCGACGACAGTGCCAGCGCCCGCTACGGCGCCGACCTGGACTATTGCAGGCAGCACGCCGCCCAGGTGGGCGTAGTGGCTGAAACGCTGGACGGCCTGGTACAGGGCGCGCTGGTGACGGCTGCGCTGGTGTGGGGCCTGGGCTACGGGCACGACACGGTGCGCGACTGGGCGGCCGTGGGCGGCGTGCTGGGTGCAACGCAGGGGCTGCAGGCGCTGGAGCGGCGCCGGCAAACCGAGGCCGCCTGCATGGCGACCCGGGGGCATGGCCCGGTGGCGGCCGCGCCCCAACCGGCGCCACCGCGCCCCGCGCCCGCGCTTGCACTGCCCCGCCAGATTGGCACCGACGCCTTCAGCGCCGAGCGCCTGGCGCGCAGCCAGTCGTGCAGCGAACAGCCGCTGGCATCGCTGGCGGCCAAGGGCCCGGGGTTCGAGACCTACAGTGTGGCCTGCACCAACGGCGATGCGCTGGCGATCCGCTGCGAGTTCGGCAATTGCAGGGTGTTGCGCTGAAGTGCGTGGTGCGCGGCCCACGAGTTCTCACAATATTTCGCACACCCCCCGCACACCCCCGTGCACCTTGCCTGGCCATTTTTTCCCGGACATCATGGTGGCCGCCCGAAGGTAGACGAAAGAGGCCCACACCATGACCGCCTGGCGCACGCACGAGGTTTTCAATCAGTTCGACGAACTGGCCGATTTCAACCTGCTCGGCACCGATGCCGCCCTGGGCGAAGCCCTGGAGCGTGCGGGCGCGCTCTGGGCGCGGCCGCAGCTATCGGCCTACGGCCAGCAGCTGGGCGCGCAGGAAACTTGGCGCCTGGCCGAGGAGGCGAACCGCCACACGCCCACGCTGCACGGTTTTGACCCACGCGGGCGGCGCATCGACAGCGTGGAGTTCCACCCAAGCTGGCACGCGCTCATGGCCTTGTACCGCGGGCAGGGCCTGGTCGCACAGCCGTTTCGCGACGCACAGCCCGGCCGCTGGGCCGCCTGGGCGGCGGGTTTTTATCTGCATGGCCAGGTGGAGCAGGGCACGCTGTGCCCGGCCACCATGACCACGGCGAGCATTCCGGTGCTGCAGAAAGAGCCCGCGCTGTGGGCGCAGCTGCAGGCCCCGCTGTTCAGCAACGACTACGACGCGCGCGATGTGCCGCTGGCGCAGAAACACGCGATCTGGCTGGGCATGGGCATGACCGAAAGGCAGGGCGGCTCGGATGTGCGCGCCAACACCACGCTGGCCACGCCCTTGCGTTCGGGTCCCGGTGCAGGCGGGCGCGGTGGCGAATACCTGCTGCGTGGCCACAAATGGTTTTTCTCGGCGCCCATGTGCGACGCGCACCTGGTGGTGGCGCGCACGGCCGAGGGCGGCCACGCCTGCTTCTTCGTGCCGCGCTGGCGGCCCGACGGCAGCAAGAACGCGGTGATCGTGCAGCGCCTCAAGGACAAGGTGGGCAACCGCAGCAATGCGAGCAGCGAGGTCGAGTTCGAGGATGCCTGGGGCATCCTGATGGGCGAGGAAGGACGCGGCATCCCCACCATCATCGAGATGGCCACCACCACCCGGCTGAACTGCGTGCTGGGCAGCGCCGCCATCCTGCGCCAGGCCACCGTGCAGGCGCTGGCCTATGCCCGCCAGCGCCAGGCCTTTGGCAGGCCCTTGGCCGAGCAGCCACTGATGCGCGCGGTGCTGGTCGACCTGGCGCTGGAAAGCGAGGCCGCGCTGGTGTTGGCCATGCGGCTGGCCGAGGCCTTCGAGCGTGACGACAGCCCCGTGCAGCGCGCCTGGAAGCGCGTGATGACGCCCGCCGCCAAGTTCTGGGTCTGCAAGCGCGCGGTGGAGCTGACCGGCGAGGCCATGGAAGTGTTTGGCGGCAACGGCTATGTGGACAGCAGCGTGATGGCCCGCCTGTTCCGCGAGGCGCCGGTCAACTCCATCTGGGAGGGCTCGGGCAACGTGATGTGCCTGGATGTGCTGCGCGCCATCGGCCGCGCGCCCGATGCCGCCATGGCCTTGCTGGCCGAACTGGCGGAAGCCGCTGCGGGCGAGCCGCTTTTGCAGGCCGAGCTGCAGGCGCTGCGCAGCCTGCTGGCCACGCCGCCCGAACAGCGCGAAGCCCTGGGCCGCGTGCTGGTGCAGCGCCTGGTGCTGGTGGCCCAGGCCTGCCTGCTGCGCCGCCATGCGCCGGCAGCGGTGGCCGATGGTTTCATGGCCACACGGCTGGGCAGCGCGGGCGCGGGCCGGGTGGTGGGGGCCATCGACACCCGGGCGGTAGACGTGGCCGCGGTACTGGCGCGCGCTTTTCCGGCCTGATGCCCCATGCACCGCTGGCGCTTGCAGCGGCGCCAGCACAAGTGCTCCGGGATGATCGTGGGAAAAATCGGCAGCAGACGTTTTGTGCACCAGCGCTGGCAGCCATGGATGAAATTTCGTCACTGCACCGCATGCAGCTCTTTCCCGGCGCGTGCTGCTGCCCCCACAATGGCGGCCATGCTTTCCATTCAAGACATTCGCGATGCAGCCACCCGGCTGCAAGGCCAGGTGCTCGACACGCCGTGCGTTGAGTCGCGCACGCTGTCGGACATCGTCGGCGCCCAGGTTTTCCTGAAGTTCGAGAACCTGCAGTTCACCGCCTCCTTCAAGGAGCGCGGCGCCTGCAACAAGCTCACGCTGCTCACACCGGCCGAGCGCGCGCGCGGCGTGGTGGCCATGAGCGCGGGCAACCATGCGCAGGGCGTGGCCTACCACGCGCAGCGCATGGGCCTGCGCGCCGTGATCGTCATGCCGCGCTTCACGCCCGGCGTGAAGGTGGAGCGCACGCGCGGCTTTGGCGCCGAGGTGGTGCTGCACGGCGACACGCTGGAAGAGGCGCGCGCCCATGCCTACCATCTTGCCGACGCCGAGGGGCTGGTGTTCGTCCACCCCTACGATGACGAAGCGGTGGCTGCGGGCCAGGGCACGCTCGCGCTGGAGATGCTGCAGGCCGTGCCCGATCTCGACACCCTGGTCATCGCCGTGGGCGGCGGCGGGCTGATCGCCGGCGTGGCCACCGCCGCCAAGGCGCTGCGCCCGGACATCGAGATCATCGGCGTGCAGACCGCGCGCTTTCCGGCCATGGTCAATGCCATCAAGGGCACGCACCACCCGCAGGGCACCTCCACCATCGCCGAGGGCATTGCCGTGGGCACGCCCGGCACCCTCACCCAGGAAGTGGTCAAACGCCTGGTGGACGACCTGGTGCTGGTGGATGAGGGCGACATCGAGCAGGCCGTGCTGATGCTGCTGGAAATCGAGAAAACCCTGGTGGAAGGTGCGGGCGCCGCCGGCCTGGCCGCGCTGCTGCGCCACCCCGAGCGCTTTGCCGGCAAGAAGGTGGGGCTGGTGCTGTGCGGCGGCAACATCGACCCGCTGCTGCTGGCCGCCATCATCGAGCGTGGCATGGTGCGCTCTGGAAGGCTGGCGCGCATCAAGGTCAGTGCGCGCGACATTCCAGGCGTGCTGGCACGCATCACCGCCACCGTGGCGGACGCGGGCGCCAACATCGAGGAGGTGCACCACCAGCGGGCCTTCACCATGCTGGCTGCGCAGAACGTGGAGATCGAGCTGGTGCTGCAGACCCGCGGCCAGCCCCATGTGGCCCAGGTGCTGGAGGCGTTGCGCGCGGCCGGCATGGAAGCCGCGCTGATGTAATGACGCCGTGGGCGTCGCGATCTTCGGTGCTGCAGCTAGAATTGCAGCAGTTCTACGCCCTTTGGAGTTCTTGCCATGTCTGACCACAACACCTCGCACGCCCCCGAAGCGCACTCGGCCGATGCCGTGGAAAACGTTGTCCCGCTGATTCCCGTGGTGTTGCCCGTCGTGGGCGCCATCATGATTTTCCTGCTGGCCTTCATTGCCGTGAACATGGCCTGAGGCGCACGCCGCGTTCGCCACGAACCCCGCAGCGCGGGGTTTTTTTACGCCCACCCTTGCCGAAAGATGCCGCCCATGCGATCCGGACACGCCCTCGTACTTTTCTCTGGCGGACAGGACTCCACCACCTGCCTGGCCTGGGCACTGGAGCATTTCGCCCATGTCGAAACCATCGGCTTCGACTACGGCCAGCGCCACCAGGTGGAGCTGCAGGCGCGCCACGCGGTGCTGGCCGCCCTGCGCGCAGGTTTTCCGCAGTGGCGCGAACGGCTGGGCGAAGACCACATGATCGATCTGTCCGTGCTGGGCCAGATCAGCGACACGGCCCTGACGCGCGAGACGGAAATCGTGATGGACGCCGCTGGCCTGCCCAATACCTTCGTGCCGGGGCGCAACCTGCTGTTCTTCCAGCTCGCCGCCGCCGTGGGCTACCGGCGCGGGCTGCACACGCTGGTGGGCGGCATGTGCGAGACCGATTTCTCGGGCTACCCGGATTGCCGCGATGACACACTGAAGGCCCTGCAGGTGGCCGTGTCGCTGGGCATGGGACAGCGCTTCACCTTCGAGACGCCGCTGATGTGGCTGGACAAGGCCGAGACCTGGCAACTGGCCCGCACCCTGGGCGGGCGGGCGCTGGTGGATATCGTCCTGGAGCAATCCCACACCTGCTACCACGGTGTGCGCGACACGCGCCACGCCTGGGGCTACGGCTGCGGCACCTGCCCGGCCTGCGCCCTGCGCAAGGCCGGGTATGAGCGCTGGCAGGCCTCGCAGGCCTGAACTCGCGGCCATCCTAGCCATATTCATGCATAACCCTATGCTTTTTTTGCATAATTTTGGCCCGAGTCTGACAGACAAACTGGCGGCAGGTTCATAAAATCGTCATCCCAGCCGACCCGCGGATTCCGTGGCATAGCCTCCACTCCGTGGGGATTCGCCATGCACCCGCCCGCCGACTGAGCACCTCAGCCGTTTTTTCAAAGGCAGCGCTCAGCATCCGCAACTGCGCCAGGCCTCGCCGCGATCCACCAGGTCCGCTTCCTTTGAAAAAACTGTTTTTCAACTTAGGAAGCTCCCCGATGAACGCACCCACGATGCAGGGCCTGAATCTCAACGCCCCCGCTTACGTCAAGAACGCCCGCCTGCTGGCCTGGGTGGCCGACATGGCCGCCCTGTGCAAGCCCGAGTCCATCTACTGGTGCGACGGCTCCAAGGAAGAGTACGACCGCCTGTGCCAGCAGCTGGTCGATGCCGGCACCTTCAAGAAGCTCAACCCGGCCAAGCGCCCCGGCAGCTTCCTGGCCTGCTCCGACCCGTCGGACGTGGCCCGCGTGGAAGACCGCACCTACATCTGCTCCGAGAAGAAGGAAGACGCCGGCCCGACCAACAACTGGATGGCCCCGGCCGAGATGCGCACCACGCTGCAGCCGCTGTTCGACGGCTGCATGAAGGGCCGCACCATGTACGTGGTGCCGTTCAGCATGGGCCCGCTGGGCAGCCACATCGCCCACATCGGCGTGGAACTGACCGACAGCGCCTACGTGGCCGTGAACCAGCGCCTGATGACCCGCATGGGCAAGGCCGTCCATGACGTGCTGGGTACCGACGGCGAGTTCGTGCCCTGCATGCACACCGTGGGCGCACCGCTGGCGGCTGGCGAGAAGGACACCACCTCCTGGCCCTGCAACCCCAAGGTCAAGTACATCGTCCACTACCCCGAAACGCGCGAGATCTGGTCCTATGGCTCGGGCTACGGCGGCAACGCGCTGCTGGGCAAGAAATGCCTGGCGCTGCGCATCGCCTCCACCATGGGCCGCGACCAGGGCTGGCTGGCCGAGCACATGCTGATCCTGGGCGTGACCAACCCCCAGGGCAAGAAGTACCACGTGGCCGCCGCCTTCCCCAGTGCCTGTGGCAAGACCAACTTCTCCATGCTGGTCCCCCCAGAGGCCGGTTTTGCGGGCTGGAAGGTCACCACCATCGGTGACGACATCGCCTGGATCAAGCCCCATGCCGATGGCAAGATGTACGCCATCAATCCCGAAGCCGGCTACTTCGGTGTGGCCCCCGGCACCAACATGCACACCAACCCGAACTGCATGCGCTCGCTGGACAAGGACGTGATCTTCACCAACGTGGCCCTGACCGACGACGGCGACGTGTGG
>Ga0208125_100179_pt1 | contig 55806 bp, 54 predicted proteins | sample LakWasM128_HOW14_2_FD_183938 | JGI IMG/M metagenome (GOLD analysis project Ga0208125, IMG submission 183938) | Freshwater sediment methanotrophic microbial communities from Lake Washington under simulated oxygen tension - Sediment Metagenome... | ecosystem: Environmental > Aquatic > Freshwater >...
TTGAATACATCGAAGTGTTTTACAATAGGAAACGTCGGCACAGTCATCTTGATCAACTGAGTCCGATGGCGTTTGAAAAGTTACAAAGTGGAAGTCAATAAACGTCTACTAAAGCGGGTGAAGTCCACTTGTAACTGGCGAACGCTAGTAAGTGACAAAAAGGAGATTTCATTATGTCACTCTATAAGCGAAAGGACTCCACCTGTTGGTGGGTTCGTTTTACCCATAAAGGAAGACGCGTACAAGAAAGCACTGGCACTAACGACCGTCAGAAAGCCCAAGAGTACGAAGCAAAATTAGTTAATTCTTTGTGGGAACAAGAAAGGCTTGGTATTAAGCCTAAGCGCCAGTGGAATGATGCCGTAGTTAGATATGTTGATGAAACTCAACATAAAGCCTCACAAGTGAGCGATTTATATCACTTGCGATGGTTGGATAAATATCTGAACGGTGTCGAGTTGCAAGTAATCAACCGCGATTTTTTGGAGAAAATACTCAAAGCGAAACAAGCTGAGGGTGTGGCAAACTCTACCGTCAATCGCGTGTTAGAAGTTGTTCGTGGACTTCTTAGGAAAGCTTGTAACGAATGGGAATGGATAGATCGTGTGCCAGCAGTGCGTATGTTGCCAGAGCCTAAGAAGCGTGTGCGTTGGATTACACGTAATGAAGCGGATCGTTTGGTCGAAGCACTGCCGTCACATTTGGCTGATATTGTGCGCTTTAGCTTGGAAACAGGGTTAAGGCGTTCTAATGTGACAGGCTTGCAATGGTCACAGGTAGATTTAGTGCGCAGAATGGCATGGATTCATCCCGATCAAGCAAAAGCCAGAAAAGCGATTCCAGTTCCATTGTCTACGGTGGCAGTATTAACTTTGCGTAAACAAATTGGTAAACATCAAACACACGTGTTTACTTACAAGGGCAACAGCATTACGCAGGTCAATACTAAAACATGGCGTAAAGTACTAAAAGAGGTGGGCATCGAGAGTTTTCGTTGGCATGATCTCAGGCATACTTGGGCAAGCTGGCATATTCAAGAAGGAACACCTCAGCATATTTTACAAGAGCTAGGAGGGTGGTCATCAACTGAGATGGTTCAAAAGTATGCACATCTATCAAGTGCGCATTTGATGGAATGGGTGGATCGAAAGATTGCTGTGGTTCAGAATGTTGCCGAAGTGGTACGTTTATGACTACAGTAAATAGTGGGCAATAAAAAAGAGCTAAGCCGTAAAGCTTAACTCTTTGATATTACTTACTATATTTGGTGCGCCCGAAGAGATTCGAACTCCTGACCCCTTGGTTCGTAGCCAAGTACTCTATCCAGCTGAGCTACGGGCGCATGCGCGGCATTATACTTGATGCTGCGTGTTTCTAAAAGAACTATGTGATAATTTTAATAGAATTACAACTTGGCGGAGAGCTAGGGATTCTCTTCTATATTTTCATATTTCAGTCCCTACGTGGTTTTGTTGGCATCCTATTTAAAGAACCTACCACAATTACCACCACATTACGGGAGGTAAATTTCACTTCTCAAGGTGGCAGAATACTAACATAAAAAATTATGATTTTCTAATACAAACTTACCTTTATTCTCTAATTTATAAACTGATCATTAATTCTAAAGATAGATTTCCCAATTGCAGTCGCTCATGTTCGAAGTTTTGGACCCGTTAGCGGAAGTTCAAACAGAATTTCCGCTTTTTTGATAGACATCAAAGACTATCAAATGGACTTGTGACTAGAGAAATGCTGATGATTTAATTATCAGCTTCTTGATGCTGGTCAAGTTAATCTAAATGGTTAAGCTCTATTCTGTTTTCAAGGTGCGACACATGGTCGCAGACATTGGTAAAAATGTCATACCTATCTACCAAGGGAGATAATCGTGTTTAACTTCAGAACCCAATTTAACTTTAAGACTAAAATACTCGTGACTATGGTGAGTGCGGCATTAGCAATGGTTTCATGTGCGCAAGTCGCTGAACAATCGGCATCACAGTCAACGTCAAGCAGTGCAAAAAAAGACACCAGTGCTATTGGACAACTGCCTGTGATACAAGCAGTTTTAACGCATGCCCCGAATGTGCCGCCACCAATTACCCGTAATTACGCTGCAAAAGTAGTCATCAATGTAGAAACGCAAGAAAAAGTGATGCGCATGGCTGATGGCGTGGACTATATGTTCTGGACGTTTGGCGGACAAGTGCCGGGGCAGTTTATGCGCGTTCGTGAGGGTGATGAGGTTGAGTTTAACTTATCCAATAGCCCAGACTCCAAAATGCCACACAACATTGATTTACATGCAGTGACTGGCGCAGGCGGCGGCGCTGCATCATCTTTCACAGCCCCTGGTCATACCTCTACATTCAGCTTTAAAACACTCAATCCTGGTTTATACGTCTATCACTGCGCTACAGCGCCAGTGGGCATGCACATTGGTAATGGTATGTATGGCTTGATTTTGGTAGAACCTAAAGCTGGCTTATCTAAAGTTGACCGTGAATATTATGTGATGCAAGGTGATTTCTACACCAAAGGTAAATATGGCGAAGCTGGCTTACAACCATTTGATATGGAAAAAGCCATTAAAGAGCAACCAGATTACGTGGTATTTAACGGCTCAGTTGGCGCACTCAATGGTGAAAAAGCGATTACCGCCAAAGTAGGTGAAACAGTGCGTTTGTTTGTGGGGAATGGTGGCCCGAATATGGTGTCTTCGTTCCACGTCATTGGTGAGATTTTTGACAAAGTTTACGTAGAAGGCGGCAAGTTAGAAAATCACAATGTCCAAACAACTCTAGTACCAGCTGGTGGTGCCGCCATCACTGAATTTAAGGTAGATGTTCCGGGCACGTTTATTATGGTTGACCATTCCATTTTCCGCGCCTTTAATAAGGGCGCTCTTGGTATGCTGAAGGTCACTGGCCCAGAAGACAAAATCATTTACTCAGGTAAACAGGCTGATAAAGTTTACTTGCCAGAGGGCTCAGCCACACAATCAATCGCTAACCCGACCGCTGCAGTGGTTAAAACCTTAACTAAAGACGAGCAAATCGCTCAAGGTCAAAATGTATTCGAGAATAACTGCTTAGCATGTCACCAATCTAATGGTGAAGGCATTCCGAACGCATTCCCACCGTTGGCTAAATCTGATTTCTTAAATGCAGACCATGACAGAGCCATTGGCATCTTGCTACACGGGCGCTCAGGTCCGATTACGGTGAATGGCAAAAACTTTGACAGCGTGATGCCTGCCATTGCCCTTAATAATGAGCAAATTGCGAATGTCTTAACTTATGTGTTGAACAGTTTTGGCAATAATGGTGGTCAGGTCACATCAGCCCAAGTTGATAAACAGCGTAAGGTCGCTCCTGCAAATTCTGACAACCATGGCTAGTCGTTAAGGCTAGCAGCTAAGGTTGTATATGTTGCGATACTGTCTTGCCCTTATGATGTTCATTCCCCCTAGCACTTGGGGGCAAGATAGTATAGCAAACCACGGCATGGCTAATATTACGGCGGGTGATTATCGCCCGTTATATCTTAGTTCTGACAGCCCATTAGTGAGTGTGTCGCCATTTCAGTTGGATAGTGTATCCGAATGATAAATGATCCATATGAACTTTTCCAAACTTGTGCAAATACCGTACTCACTCCTTAGAAAGGTTAGTATATGTTACAACCTCATATGCCTCGGCTTCCAGAGCAAATCTATTCATTTGATGCACGAAGGATTGCTAAGCGCTTACGTCATGCGGCTATTTTTGGTGCACTTGAGGCACTGAATGCTGGTGAGACCATGCGTTTTGTCAATGATCATGATCCCCTGCCTCTACTAATCCAACTTGAACAACGTTATAACAACGCTGTCAGTATTAAGTATGTGCGACGAGAACCTGGACAAATTGTCATTGATTTCAGTCGAACCTGACTTACGCGCAAAGGCTTTGATTCAAGTGCAAGTTACATAAGCTCTACAAATGTTCATCGCTTCACTTACATATGGCAACGGTAAGTAGTGCATCGTAGTCTGGCAGTGATATCAGTTGCTTGATACCTAGGCATCAAGCATTTTGCTAATACTAGGACGCAGCCAATATAACTACTATGTAACAGAAATACACTTTAATGCAATTTCGACTAAAGATTGAGGTGAAGGGTGAGTAAATTATTCGTAAAAGATATTTTCAAAAAATTTAAAGGAATATTGCAATGAATAAAGAACAAATCGCCAATCAGCTATCTGAGTTTTATCTGTTCTCAGAATTACAGCCAGGACAAGTTGAGCAGCTAGTCACTGGAACTAGGTTATTGGACATACCACGCGGCAATATGTTATTTAATCGAGGGGATAGAGCACACGGCTTTTATCTATTACTGAACGGTCAGATAAAGCTAGGCGTAATCTCACCTCAAGGCGACGAAAAAGTGATTGGCCTCATACAACCTGGGCAAAGTTTTGGCGAAGCTGTGCTTTTTTTAGAGCGTTCATTCCCAATCCATGCACAGGCAACGCTGGATTCAAAAGTATTATTAATCACTCGAGATGCTGTTTTCGACATTTTAGATAATGATGTTACGGTAGTTCGGCGCATGCTGGCGGGGATATCCGCGCGTAATCGCCAATTGGTAAACGACATTGAATCTATATCCTTACAAAATAGTACCCAACGTTTAATTGGTTACTTGCTGCAAATCAGTACAGACTCCCCCAATCCGGCACATGTGCAATTACCAGCCAGTAAGCACACAATTGCTTCAATGCTTAACATTGCCCCTGAAACGTTTTCACGGGTCATGCTTAAGCTAAATAATGCCGGGCTTCTTGAAATGAACGGTAAGGAAATTATTATCGTTGATGTCGATGGATTACGTAACTTTGAGTTAATTTTATAATGCAGCTGCTCTTGGCTTTAGAAAATGAAAATCGTTCAACTGAAAGTTACAGCAAGGGCATTGCGCTATTTTTAGAGTCCAAATAAACATTTATTTGAAACCACAAAATGCTTGCCTTAAATATCCGAAATAAAATTACAGGATTGCTGGTGCTGTATTTCTTAGTAGCACTAGTCGCGATTGGCTCCACGCTACTTGTCTCATGGCAATTAGAAGGAGGAGCTGCTGCTATCAACGACGCTGGGAGTGAGCGCATGCGTTCATACCATATTGCATTTCTGCTTGCTCAACAGGTTCAGAAACCCTCTAGCGAACGGCAGCAGTCTATTCAAAATGAAGTTATGCAATTTGAGAAGGTTCTTGCAGACCTTGTGAAAGGCAATCCTCGTCGACCACTATCTTTACCTAAAAATGAAGATGTGCGCACCCAAATGATCCTTTTGCAGCAAACTTGGCAAGCCAATATAAAACCACGCGTCGCACGTATACTTAGCACTACACTGGCAGTTGAGAATATTGAACAGTTGGAGGAATTTCTACCAATTATAGAAGATTACGTGGCTAGTGTGAATGATCTGGTGTTGATGGTTGAAGACAGCAACGCGCGCGCCACCACGCTACTACGCAGCTTCCAGATTGGACTTGTCAGCTTAGCTTTCATTGGCACGGTATTATTAGTGCATTTGTTTTCAGTGATAGTCGTACGTCCTGTGACTAGTCTTCGAGAGGGTCTTCAACGCATGGGCGAAGGTGATTTTGATGTGCGCCTTCCAGTCGCTAGCCAAGATGAACTAGGTGATTTAGCCGCTGGTTTCAACCGCATGGCAAGTGATTTACAAGATATCTATACCACTCTAGAACAGAGAGTCGAAGAAAAAACCAAAAGTGTAGAAGTTAAAAATAGAGAGCTGGCTGCACTGGACAGAGAAATGGCTGTTTTTGAAGAACGAAACCTACTGGCGCAAGAGCTGCACGACAGTATTGCTCAATCACTCGCTTACCTTAATATTCAAGTACAGTTGCTACATGAAGATCTGCAAAAAGGCAATACAGTTACGGCCATGCAGTGCTTAGAGCAAATTCGTGAAGGTGTACAAGAGAGCTATGACGATGTGCGCGAGCTATTAGTGCACTTTCGCACCCGCATCGGTAACGCCGATCTTCAAACTGCAATGCGTAGCGCTCTAGATAAATTTGAAGGGCAAACTAGCATTCGAGCTAGTTTCGAATGCTATGGTGAAGTACCTGAACTATCACCTGAGCATGTGCTCCAGATCATGCATATTGTGCATGAGTCGTTATCTAACGTGCGTAAACATGCAAAGGCAAATCAGGTTAAGGTAAATCTTTTATGTGATAAAACATGTGCGCTGAGCATACAAGACAATGGCATTGGCTTTTTTGCAACACGAGATACGAGTGATACGCATGTCGGCTTACATATCATGCGCGAGCGCGCACATAAGATTGGTGCAGAATTATACATAGAGTCGGCATATGGCAAAGGATCTCGGGTTTGTTTAGAGTTGAATACGCTCACAGAACCAACCAAAATTAACACGGAAAGCATGTGATGAAACCAATACGTGTCTTGATTATTGATGACCATACCCTGTTTAGAAGTGGCATTAAGTTACTACTTCAACGTCAGGAAGGATTCATTGTTGTTGGTGAGGCTGGAGATGGTTTGGAAGGTGTTAAACGCGCCAAGCAATATAAGCCTGATGTGGTGCTTATGGACTTACACATGCCGGGCACCAGCGGCTTGGCTGCTATACCATTGCTGCGAGAAGAGGTGCCGCAAGCCCAAGTACTCATGCTTACTGTATCAGAAGATGCCGAAGATTTGATTGATGCACTGCATGCTGGCGCACGCGGTTACCTGCTTAAAAATATAGAAACGGACTTCCTGCTGCAATCCATTCGCAGTGCTGCGCGTGGCGAGTCTGTGATGTCACTGCAAATGTCAGGAAAGCTTGCAGATGCGATGCGTGCGCCACCACAAGTCCTGCCTCCCACACTAAGCAACTGCACGGGATGCCATTTAAACCCCATCCAAATCCTGCCCCCAACCACCACTCCCGCACATGACTTAAACAAACTATCTTCTCGTGAACGTGAAATCATCATCATGCTCTCACGTGGTGTCAGTAATAAAGAGATTGCTCGAGATCTCGACTTGGCTGAGTCCACTATCAAGATTCATGTACAAGGCATACTACGTAAGCTCAACCTCACCAGCAGAGTCCAAGCTGCAGTCTATGCGGTGAAAAACGGCTTAGTGAGTGAAGCATAAGCCGCTAATTTTACCAAACGCATTAACAATAAAAGCCGTGTAAATTTTGGCTTTTATTGTTTTGAAATTCCTCATAAGCATATTCCTGCGAAAATCCCCTAGTACATTTCTAAACAACCACTCGTTATTACTGTAATTCGTTAGTAATAAAAGATACTTTTAAAGGCAACTTTCGGTCCCTTTGCTGACAGTTGTCAATTTACGATATCCGGCAACTATGCGGGGCAAAGCAGTCTGTCAGGCGGTGGGAGCACTTTGAGCCAATTCTACGAATAGAAAACAATTAATCAAGAAACTAGTATTTAGCTGACATAGTCTCTTTTGTTTAATTTAACGCTCAGAATTATGGATATGGCAATTCCGATCCATTTCGATGAGTTGTGTCAGCAGTTCCGAATGCGCTTGAACATGAAGAACATAGCGTGGCACATTGTGATCTGTGGATTGTGACATGAATGGTTCACCCCAAAAGCTCACTAAAGCTTCAGCAGTCCCTTGCGGTTGAGTATCAGCCAAGATGAAAGATAAGTTTTTTTGGAGAGAGCACCAACGCGGTTCCTTAACCTTGCCGGCGGCATTGCTGGAGGCGATTCTAGGCAGGATATCTGCTTGCCACAAGCCTTGTTGACTTGCGTCAAGAACGAATTGAATGCTGGTTACGTGCGGATTCTCAATCACGGGACGTAGTAATGCATCAAAAAGTGGCTGAGTTCGGTACATCGACAGGCACACGTTAAACAGAGTTGCCTCACCACGCATGTTGCGTGCGAACAGGTCATTTGACACGCGAAGCTGACGTGGGCCAATTAGCACGATGTCAGGGATTGCTAATGATGAGTTAATTTTAGATACTGTTTTGAGGATAAGTTCCACCTGCTCTGCAGTATTTTCATTGTTTCGTGTATGGCGCATAAAATTAATGAACAAAAGTGCCATTAGGGTAAGCACAACGGGCAAAATGATATGTTCGTCTATAACGTGTAGAAAGTGCAGAACAATAGCTACCACGGCGGCCAATATGCCTGCAATGGCATCCCATTCATAGCTCAGTAAGCGATTTTTTTTCATGTAATTCTCAATTTTCTGCAGAAGTTATTTGTCTGCTCCACAGCAAAATTGTAACAGCGAGTGTGCATATAAACTACCATGAAATATAGTTCATAATTATATTTGGGGATTTAACAGACTATGTTAGATACAGATCAATCACTCTTGGCCTCCGTCTGATAAGGTTTTCCAATAGATTGGGGAGAATTTGTATGATCAGAGGCTGCAACAAGTCAGCCCCTCCCAGCGCACGTCAGCTGAATCGCAGCGGGAGCGTAGCAAGGCCGTTGCTGGGATAGACCGTTCGGCTCGGTTCGGTGCCGGTGAGCTCAAAGCGTTTCGTCCGCGAGAGCAACTCCTCAAGTGTCACACGCATCTCTAACCTAGCCAAAGGGGCTCTCTGGCAGAGATGGATCCCTTGTCCCCAAACTAGGCTCTCATCCGTGTTCCGCTCAATATTGACGGCATTTGGATCGTCGAATGTTCGCGGGTCGCGGTTGGCGGCGATCCATATGAGTGACAGGCTCTCACCCTTCGGAATGGTTCGATCCTGTATCTTCACCTCCCGCGTCGTGGTGCGCCGGTTAGCAACGAGCGGATCATCCAACCGCAGGATTTCCTCAATCGCCGCAGGAATGAGTGACGGATTGCTTCGCAGGCGTTCCTGCAGTTCAGGTTCTTTAGCCAGATGCATGACTAGGATACTTAATGCGGCCGCAACAGTTCCCTGCCCAGCGGTCCAATTACGCAGGATGCTCACGATCTGGTCATCATCAAAACACTTGCCGTCTACATTAATGCTAAGCAAAGCATCTGTGGCGTCAGCTACATCGCGCGGTGAGGCACGGTGCTTATTCAGATTGGCCTTGACGTGCTCCGAGAAGAGGCTTGCTAAGGCTTTACCGGCAGCGTGGTCCATACTGAACGCTGCCTGCTGGCTGCCATGCACCCAACCGCCTAGACATTCCCATTGCTGCTCGGGCCAGCCGAGCAAAGCGCACAGCGTCTTTAACGCAAAGGGTGTGGCGAAGGCACTAATGAACTCTATCTCTCCACCAGTGAGCATTGGCACAAGGAGGCTCACGACGACCTCGCGAGTGCGTGGTTCGAGCCTCTTCATCTGTTTCTGGTCGAAGAAGGAGTTGAGCACTTTGCGGTATCGGCCATGAACTGGTGGATCCATCCCGTTCGGGATGGCTTGGAACCGATACATTGCTAAAAGTCTCCGGATCAGCCAGAACGGCAGTGATATCCGCATGGCGAAACAGCGACCAGCCCATAAACTCACTATGTGCTACGGGACATTTCTCGCGTATTTCATCATATGATCGACGCTGATCTTTCAGGATCGATTCATCTCGTGGATTCCAATCTTCATGCTGATCTTTGTTCATTATTTATACCTCTACTGGATGAAATGACCTTGAGTTCTAAGCAGACCAGAATCGGCGCACCATTATTTTGTCATAGTATGTCTGGGTTGTACCTGAATAAATATTGCAACTGCAATCGCGCATCTTGGAGTGTGGCGAATCTGATCGAAATCACAAACGCCTCAACAGAATTGTGATTAGAAGAGAGGAGTCCTCCAGTGCCATGACCGCGTGCGGTTCTTCGTCAGACAGGTAGACCATATTTCCCGCACGAACTATCTGTGTTCGTCCGTGCGCATCAAGCTCCACTGCTCCTTCTAAACATTGAATTGTGATCGCTCCTGGCGTCTTGTGGTCGGGAGTCGCCTTGCCAGCTGCTAACACCAGCCGGAAGACCTCGAGATGATCTGCCCTGACCAAAGTACTTGAACTTGTTTGGCGTAGATCAGAACCAAGTGGCTGAACATCTATCAATTCACCAGAGGCTGCGTGAGGAATGGACATAAAGCACCCTTATCTATTAAAGAACTAAGTATATTCCAATTGAATGACTAGTCTAACAAATCTTGGTCTAGTTTCCAGGAGTGTCAAGACTATCGATCAAAGAAACATCAGCTAACCATTCATACCAATCAGAGCTGGTAGTACCCGAATGGCAGCATTTGGTCGAATTGCCGTCACACGCAAAACGAGTCTAGTCGTCAGCAACGTTTTAAAAGCTGCCATACAGGTTTTATAATGCAACCTGAGCTATTAGTTTAGTTCGGTTACTAACTGACTTGTATAGTAGTATTAGTAGATTACAATTTACTCGAAATCAATTATTGAAATAATTACCCCTTAACCGACTGTCATAAAATTAATCTCAATATAACAATTCATATAAAGAAATCGATAATCTTTAAAACACAACTTATAGTTTGTTGTAATTTACTGATCTTTCGGGGGTTCAAATAATTTAATCTTTTTGTTTACTTGTTCCAACTCCATACTCATACACAAGCTTACCGCCCAACCAACCTACAATGCTTAATATCAAAAAACCCATGATGGAAAACAAGACCGCAACTATATTTGGTTCGATTATATGATTTGATTTTACTCTCATAGATAAGCTTGCTGTGTAAGAAACCCATGAGATTACAACAAAAAATATATGCCAGTTTACTATCTTGAAGGCAGGACTTTTCTCGTCAATTTTCGCCAAGTCAATCAGACCTGCCAACATTGCTACCAATGCGGTAATAATACCTATTGTTAGTAACACCCCTGACAACCACCATGTTTGCACACCAAAAATCAAGTTCACAACATCTGCAATTGTAGCTATTGACCAACATGCAATCGGAAAGTGCACAAACATGGGGTGTATGGGGTGTGCCATTTTTATGCCCCTAGTGCAAAACTTAATAATGTTAAAAATCCAGCCAAAGCCACGCCTGCATGAATGATGACGGTTGCTTTAGGCGGTAATTTTTCACGAACGTGGTAGGAGGCTAGAATAAACCCACCTAAAGCAGCAACAATAAGTAGAGCTAATGCAGCAGTAATACTCTCTGACCCTTGTCCGTTAATTACGATTGTGATTAGTATACCCAAGCCAGATGCACCCAATATGGCATGTATAATTGACAAAAACCATGAAGCTAGTCTGCCTGATAATACTTTTGAAGCGAGAACTAAACCACCTATAGCGGTTACTATAAATACAACAATTGCATAATTTAGCATGTAGATAACTCCTTAAGCTGATTGAGATTAAGATTAAGATTAAGCGAAATTTATTTATTTTTAGCCAATAAAAGCAGTAGGAACAGGATCTTCGCCTAATGCATTTAATAGAATTGCCCAATGCATAGTTTCATCACCTAAGATGCTACCTGCAGCCGAAAGTAAATCCTTATTTTGAAATTTAGGTAAGGCCCCTAAGTATGCACTTGCAGCACCCTTTTCTAGCCCAGCAGCAAATTGTAAGACGTCAGCTTGTGATTTTAATTGCTCTACTGGAAACGCATATTCAGCGATAGTCTTTGTCGTTACGGGACTGCCCCCAAGCTTTTCAACAGTAGCTGCAAGTAACTTTGCATGTGCTTTGTGATGATCTTGAAATTTTACAGCTACATCTAACACCAGTTTTTGTAACAAGCCTGATTCGGCACCCAATTGATACGCGGCAATTGCTTGATATTCGTGGCTTAGTGCTGCATTAAGTATTTCTATATCACTACTGGTTGATGTAGGTCCATTTGTTCTTTTTGATGTGTTAGCAGCTAACACGCTGTTTGACTTCCCTATCCCTAACGCTGCTGCTGCCATTATGCCCAAAGCATAAGTCCCTGAAGTATTGAAGAACTCTCTTCTAGCATTTAAATTGTCTGCAGTTTCAATATTTTTAGGCATCGTGTTGTTATGTTCATTCATGTTGGTTCTCCATAAAGTAATTATTTGTATTTGCTATATTTAACCTATCTCTCAAAATATTTATTAGTTACCCGAAAAATAGACATGAGCAGATTACACCATTAAAAACACTTTGTACATATAAATATGTCTAAAGTGTTTTTAATGGTTAAATGGTGTAATATTTAACTAATGTTAAAAACAATGTGAAGTTTAATTAATTACTTTTTTAAAAGGAGTATCAAATGCTTGCAGTATTAGGAACGCGTCAGCAAGAGTTATTAAATCAATTGCTCATACATAAGAGTGGCTTAACAGTTGACGAGTTGTCTAAGAGTCTTGAAATAACACGCAACGCTATTCGCCAGCATTTAGCGGCTCTTGAGAATGCCGGTTTTGTTGTCCAAGGCGTCACTCGCGCTACAGGAGGTCGTCCAGAACAGCTTTATACTTTGACTGAAGAAGGAAAAGAGATATTTCCACGCCGTTACTCCTGGTTTGCCCAATTAATAGTTGAATCTATCAAGCAGGAGTCTGGTAAAGAAGGTTTGCAAGAAAGCCTAAACACAATGGGCACTAATGTAGCAAATACATTATTAATGCAAAACAATGGATTAGAAAACCAACAACAAAAACTCGAAAAACTGGCAGATATTATGAACCAGCTTGGATATAGCACGAGAAATGTTGGCGTTATTAATGGGATTCCTATTGTGGAAGCAGTCAACTGTATTTTTCATGATATTGCAGTTAAGAATCCAGAAGTATGTCAATTTGACTTAGCTTTGTTGTCAAAATTTACAGACAGCACAATAGAGCATCAAGAATGTATGGCAACTGGTGGTAATGTTTGCCGTTTTAAATTTACACCTAAGGAATAAAGTAAATATTTTGTTTAAGCTAACTCAATATATTAACGGTTTAGCAAGCGGCTTTATTCCTTGACTAAATATTGTTCTAGTTAAAGTATATGAAATGATACTTTAAGTTTTACTTAATTTAACCCAAATTTAAATCACAATTATAGACACTATTATGGATATTGACTTAGCCCGAACTTTTATAGAGATTACCAAAACTGGTAGTTTTATAGCTGCAGCAGAGCGATTGTTTATTACACAAACCACCGTAACAGCACGAATACATAGCTTAGAGGAACAGCTAAATTGTAGACTTTTTGTTAGGAATCGCAGTGGAGCGACGCTAACCGAAAATGGGAAGCACTTTTTGACGCATGCAAACCAATTAGTACAAATATGGGAGGCTGCTAGGAGAGATCTTCCCCTTCCGGTTGGGAACGAGGCCTCTATCACCATAGGTGGGGAATTTAGTCTATGGAACCCTTTGATGCTGACTTGGCTGAATACTCATAAGGAAACTTACCCAAATATCGCGCTTCATGTTGAAATCGGAGAGTCGCGAACTTTGCATCAGAAAATTGAGCAAGGGTTAATTGACTTTGCGCTGGTTCATCATCCAGAGTATTGGGTAAGTATGCAAGTTGAGCAAGTGCTCGAAGAAAAGCTGGTCATGGTGCGAAGCACTAAAAAATCAGAGCCTTATGTTTTTATTGATTGGGGCGAGGATTTTCGTCAACAACACAATGCCGCTTTACCGCAGCTTGCTAATACCAGCTTGTCAGTAAACTTCGGGCCATTAGCGTTGATTTATCTACAACAAAATGGCGGTAGTGGTTATTTCCGCACACGAGTGGTTCAAACCTATTTGCAAGATGGATCATTGGAGTTAGTCCCGGAAGCGCCAGAGTTTTCTTATCCTGTCTATCTTATCTATCTTAGAAAAAATAATAATGCGCTGGTTTCATCTGTGTTGTCACAATTGAAAGAAGTGATTAACTTAGAGTCAGACTGGTCACAACGCCATTTTCTATCAATTTAATGAATATTAAATTAATTAATTATTCATTATTAATAACAATCTTTTTTTTCTATACTACGCGTCCAATTTGACCTCCTAACACGCCTACTTAGATGATTTTAAAATGGGGAAATTGCTCAAACGAGCTCCCAACAGTTCAGTTTTTGTTACTAAACGTTGTACTTGGTATTGGACACTTCATCATTCTTTTGAGTGCTGGCGCTTATTTGCCAATGCTACCCTATGTAGCAGGTAGTATAGGTGAAGGTATTCCATATGCTGTTTGGGGTCAAAGCAATTACTTTACGGCAATGGGCGTCGCTTTTTTAATAGCCAGACCCCTAATGAAGCGCTTCGGCGCTCGTGATATTGCAATTACTGCCTATCTTCTCTTTGCAGTATCAAGCTTAATGGTCTTATTGACTGCACAAATATTTCCATTGATGACAAGCGCCCGAACGCTTCAAGGATTTTCAGCGGGCTTAAGTTTATCTCCCTCCTTTTATTTACTACTAGGGCAATATAAAAAAAATAAACAACAAGTCGCCATTGGTTTATGGGGGCTTGCAGCATTTACGCCGTTTTCGATAGGGCCTGCACTTGGAGGTTATTGCGCGTATGTGTTAGGCGATTGGCGTATTTTATTTGTATTGGGCGGAATTTTAAGTTTATTTGTAGCAAGCATCCTATGGGCAATACTTGAAGAAAATGAAGCGGATATTGACCTGTCATTATTTATCAGCCCACATCTCAAGGTGTTCGCAATCTTGGCAATGGCATGCTTATGCTTACAATCGTTTTTTAACATAGGGCTATTGTCTGATTTGACAAGTCGCGAAGGCGAGTTATTGTGGAGCGGATTATTTATTGTACTGTGGTTTTCCATGTTCTTATTTATGAATAAGACTACGCAAGGGATGCTCATCGACTTTACTGTGTTCAGATATCCTAATTATCTAATCAGTATGATTATTCTCTGTGTGGGCTTTATGGCCCTGCAGAGCTCAATCGTTCAATATCTAATTCGACTGCAAACAGTTGAAGGCAATACTGCCTGGCATGCTGGCTTGATATTCTTACCCATCTTTGTATTCTCAAAACCTCTAAATTTACTGGCACAATATTTGATTCATCATGGCTATGACCCAAGAATGCTTGCGAGCATCTCATTTTTTAGTTTTGCGCTAAGTTTTTGGTGGATGAGTACTTTTTCAAGGCCCGCGCCTTGGGAAAGTTTAATTGGTCCCATGCTATTAGAAGGTGCTGCTTTTGGTCTGTTTCTTATTTCAATGACCTCAATCGCATTAAGTAATGTGCCAGCAGATGAGCAGTTGCATGCTGTAGATTTACTCAATGCCGTGAGAAATATAGGCGCTGGACTGGCTATTACACTATCAGATATTGGCTGGGATCATTACACCAGTCATGTACGCAACTATCTTTCTGCGCCGATAGATCAAAGCCATGACTTCTTGGCTGGACTAAATTCCTACTCGAATCTTTCTTCCGCTGCCGGACAGCACTTAATACATTTGAAGCTCATAAAACAGAGTGGGCTACTTTCAATTAATGCGATGTTTTATACCTTAGCTATCATTTTTACTACCCTAGGCTTAGCTATTTGGTTTGCTAGCCCTAAACATATTATTCATAAGATTACGGTGCTTGATAATGTTGTAGAAAGCATAGGGGAGGAGCCATGATGAATTTTAAAGGTTTGTTGATCATCATCATAAGTATCAATGTATTAGGTTGTGCTCCAATCATTCCGCAAGAAGCATCAACAATTGGGCGTATAGGTATTCCAACTACTTTAACAAAAGCTAATGAAGCCGTTATAGTGGATCAGCAGTTGGAAGGAATGCAGAAATGGTGGTCAATTTTTAAGGACGAAAAACTTGATGCTTTACTTAACAATGCCTATCAAGATAACCCTAGTATTGCTGAAGCAAAAAGCCGAATAAATATAGCAGGTGCTGAATTAACTAGCATAAGAGCTATTCAGTATCCGAGTATTAAAGCCGGAACAAGCCTGAGTCATCAGCATTACTCCAGCAATTCTGATCATGCTATGTATAACGGTGACACCTATAATTTGGCTATTCTTGATCCCTTGGAACTTAGTTACCATCCCGATTTATGGGGGTCTGATCAAGAATTAGTCGATAGTCATCAGGCCAGTCTTAAAGTAGCTCGCGCGAAACTTAAAAAAAGTGAAATTGATTTACGCCAGTCTGTTATCAAAACCTATTTTGCATTAATAGTATCTAATCAAATCGTTTTAACACAGCAGCAATTGATGGCGCTTTCCTTAAAAATAAATCGCGTAAGACAAGTTGCCTATAAGGAAGGGCTTCAGCCAGCATCTTATGGGTTTTATGGTGAGCTTAAGTTATCAGAAAGCGCTGTGGCATTGTCATTCGCTACTCAACAAAAGAATACTTTATATTACGCACTTGCTGCTTTGCTTGGTAAAAGTCCGGATGCTGAGCTCTCGGTTTCTAGCGAGTTTGCGCTTGTTCCAGATCAGTTGCCTCTGCCTAACGCGCTTAATTTAGCTTTTATTTCCAAAAGGCCCGATATTCAAGAAAGCCTATGGCGCGTTCAAGAAGCTTTTCATTTAGAAAATGTGGCACAAAAAGCTTTTTATCCCAATGTTAATTTGCGCGCTTTATTAGGTTTTAATAGTATAGGCCTCTCCAAATTATTTCAAAGCGATAGCGTAGCTTATGCCGCAGGCCCTGTAATAAGTTTGCCCATTTTTGATCACAAAGAACTCCAAGGCCGCTTTGATGCTTCTGTAGCAAATCATGATGCTTTGATCTATGCCTATAATCAAACCGTTCTGCAAGCAGCTAAGGAAGTGGCTACTAATCTAGCGAATATGGACAAGATGAAAAGTGTATTGGTTGCACAAGCGCTTGTTTTACAGCAACGCAATAATCTTTTGAAAGTAGCTAAAGCAGAACATCTTAATGGTCTAAGTGATCAGATACCTTATTTGGAGGCGCAAGTCGCTGAGAAAATTTCGTACATTGAATATAGGCAATCGCAATTACGTTGGTTTTATGCAATTACAGAGATGGCATCCTCTTTAGATGGCGAGTTATCGGAGAAAGACAGTGACCACAAAAACTAGAAGAAAATATAGAAAATTACGCCTTATCTTTGTTATTTTAATCTTTAGCATCGTGACAGTTATTTCTTATTGGTATTCATTTTTACGTACAAAAGTCAGCAGTAATGATGCTTATGTGATGGGCAATATCATACCCGTGCATGCAATGGTGCCAGGCCTAGTGACTAATATTTATGCAGATAACACAATGTATGTAAATGCTAATCAAATGCTAATCAAGCAAGAGGGAAGTTTGGCTGATGAACGCGTGCAAAAATCTGCCGCAGCCTTTGCTGAGAGCATTAGAGAAGTAAGAGCTCAGCAAGCGCAGGTCACTCAATCAGAAGCAGCGATTGATTCGCTTTATGCAAATCGCATAAAAGTTAGTGATAACCTACAACGTTACCAGCGAGCCGAGTTAGAAGGTGCTGCTTCCAGCCAGAAGGTTGCTGATACACAAGCGGATGTAGCTGTGATTGACAGTGAAATTCTTGCAGCTAAAGCCTCAAAGCAGAAATATGTGGCTTTATTAGGGAATACCAGCCTATTAAACAACCCTAGTGTACAGAAAGCTAAAGCTGAATATATTGAAACTTACATTATAAGTAAGCGTAAAAACATTTACGCGCCAGTTGCAGGTTTCGTTGTGAATCGACGTGTTCAGGTAGGGCAGCTATTAGGTGCGGGCCAACTGCTGATGAATATCGTTCCACTTAATAATCTTTGGATTACTGCCAATATTAAAGAAACAGATTTAAAGCATATTCGAATAGGGCAATCAGTTGCAGTTAATGCAAATGTTTACGGTGAAGATATTTTATATCACGGTAAAGTGATTGGGATTGAGCCTACTGGAGGCAGTACATTCAGCTTATTTCCACCAGAAAATACAACAGGAAATTATATTCATGTGGTTGAACGAGTCCCCGTGCGTATCGGGCTTGTAGAGGCTGAGCTTAAAAAACATCCATTAAGACCTGGTATGTCAGTGGTCGTTAATATTGATACTAATAGTATTAAAAAATCCCAGGGATTGAGCTCAACTGTCAATACGCAGGCGCAGAGCTATTCAACTTCTATTTATGATTCAGAACTGAAATTAGCGGAGTTAGCTGCTAGGCAAATTATGCAGAAAAATTAGTTGTTATATAACGCTTCAAATTAAACCTTGAGCCATGTGGATTAAGCACTATGCAACTTCAATCATGTTGCTATGCGAAGCAGTGTTTTTAATATGAATCTATGGCAGATAGTCTCAGTTTAGTATCAATATTTATGAATTGAAAATTATTTATATTTCATTATTCATCAAGCAAATTTCGTCTCATACTGTGCGCCACGATCGAATGTATTAGTCATTGACTATAACTATTTAAAGTATCAAAAATTTTGAAAAAATATGAAATTTATGCGTTTAGTCATGCATATATCATGCCCGGTTATGGAGACTGATCAACAGACTGAAAAGTCATCGTCACATTGTAATGATTAGTAATGTTAGTTAAAACATAGGTAGAAATTATGAGTATGAGTAATACTGTATTAAATGATTCGAGTTTAATAAAATCAGCGCCACAAGAAGCACCAGCGATATTTTACGATGATTACGCTGTCAGAAACTTTACCATTATGGCAGTTGTGTGGGGAATTGTTGGCATGCTGGTGGGTATCGTCATTGCGGCACAACTATCGTTTCCTGAGCTTAATCTTGGTTTTCCTTGGACTAGTTTTGGTCGACTTAGGCCTTTACATACTAATTTAGTTGTTTTTGCTTTTGGCGGTTGCTCATTATTGGGAAGCTCATTTTATGTCGTACAACGCACATGCCAAGCACGCCTTCAGCATCCCTTGCTTTCACGTATTACCTTTTGGGGCTATCAAGCAGTTATTGTCGCAGCAATTATTACGCTTCCAATGGGCTATACCTCAGGTAAAGAGTATGCAGAGTTAGAGTGGCCGATTGATATATTACTTTTGGTGGTATGGAGCATGTATGCGCAAGTATTCTTCTCCACCATTAGTGCTAGAAAAGTGCGACATATTTATGTGGCTAACTGGTTCTACGGCGCATTTATTATAGTCATTGCTATTCTACATCTCATTAACAGCATGGAGATTCCGGCGGGTTGGATGAAGTCATACTCAGCCTACGCGGGTGTTCAAGATGCAATGATTGAGTGGTGGTATGGCCATAATGTAGTCGGGTTTTTCTTAACCGCCGGATTTTTAGGCATGATGTATTACTTTGTGCCTAAACAATCGGGTCGTCCTGTTTACTCATACCGTCTTTCTATTGTTCATTTCTGGGCTTTGATCTTCACTTATATGTGGGCAGGATCCCATCACCTACATTACACGGCACTGCCGGATTGGACACAGTCAGTCGGTATGGTGCTGTCCATTATTCTATTAGCGCCCAGCTGGGGCGGCATGATAAACGGCATAATGACCATGTCTGGAGCGTGGTACAAACTACGTGATGATCCAGTGATACGTTTCATGATTGTGTCCTTATCATTTTATGGAATGAGTACTTTTGAAGGCCCCATGATGGCGATTAAAACAGTGAATGCTTTATCTCATTACACAGATTGGACAATCGGACATGTTCATTCTGGAGCACTAGGTTGGGTAGGGTTTATTGCGATAGGGTCTATTTACTTCTTAGTGCCGCGCTTATATGGACAAGCACAAATGTATAGTAAAAAAGCCATTGAAATACATTTTTGGTTAGCTACTGTGGGCGTTGTCGTGTATATCACAGCTATGTGGATATCTGGCATAGCGGAAGGGCTAATGTGGAGAGCTATACGTGAAGATGGTACATTGGCATATACCTTTGTTGAAGCTGTAAAAGCTACCCACCCGTTTTATGTCATACGTTTGGTGGGAGGCATCATCTACTTAAGCGGTATGTTTGTAATGCTTTGGAATATTGCAAAAACTGCTGCTATGGGACAGCACGCTTATATCAACATACCAGCACCAACACTTGCACATGCCCCAGCGCATTAGTGTGGGTTTGGCCTGAGTAAGAACACCTTTAGCTAGAGAAAGTTAAAAAATCCTACTCTGCAGCCTTAGGCAATAATAGTTGTACAAGTCTACCAACAAGGATTTATAGGAATATATACGATGGATATAACAACTTTGCGCATCATATCTACACTTGCAACATTTGTTGCATTTGTAAGTATATGGATATGGGCTTGGTTTAAAAGTAATAAAAACGATTTTGATGAAGCAGCCCACATACCATTTGAGGGCGATGATGAATAGATGTTTTATTAAGGATCATTGATCCATATCAGTTTAGCACTGACGCTTTTCAAATTTTCATAGATATTGATTCAATCATGATGAATTAATGCTCTACGACTTCCGCCATTTTTGATGGCATGATAAATAAATAGTGAGTAATGCAATTAATGAATGATCAAAGAAAGTCCAAAAAAGTAATACCTATTATTAGCGACACCTCACAGGATCAATATATCTCCTTGTATGAGGCGCATAAGAAAGTTTATCCGCGTAGTACAAAAGGTTACTTTACAAATTGGCGCTGGATAATGGTGTGGATTACGCAAATAGTTTTTTATGGCTTACCTTGGCTAACTTGGGGAGATAGGCAAGCGCTGTTGTTAGACATTACAACGCATCGCTTCTATATCTTTGGATTGATACTGTATCCGCAAGATTTAATTTATCTCACCGTATTACTCATCATTGCTGCGTTAGCATTATTTTTATTTACCACTGTTGCTGGCCGACTGTGGTGTGGATTTACCTGCCCACAATCAGTCTATACTGAAATATTTCTTTGGATTGAACGTAAAGTTGAAGGAGACCGTGCTGCACGTATACGACTTGATGGCGCTAAAGTGAGCTTCAAAAAGATTTATAAAAAATGGCTAAAGCACGCTGTTTGGATTAGTTTCTCAATGTGGACTGGATTTACTTTTTTAGGTTATTTTACGCCCATTCGCGACTTAACTGAAGGCATCATGCACCTAGGGTTAGGGCCTTGGGAAACGTTTTGGATTTGTTTTTACGGTTTTGCGACTTACGGTAATGCAGGATTTCTACGTGAGCAAGTCTGCAAACATATGTGCCCTTATGCACGCTTTCAAAGTGTAATGTTTGATAATGACACATTGATTGTTACTTACGATCAAGAGAGAGGAGAGCCTCGTAGCGGCAGATCACGCAATGTAAACGCGCAAGTACAAGGCTTAGGAGATTGTATTGACTGCAGCTTTTGTGTGCAAGTTTGCCCTGTTGGCATTGATATTCGAGATGGTTTACAGGCTGAGTGCATAAGCTGTGGTTTGTGTATTGATGCTTGTAATGGCGTGATGGATAAGATGGGTTATGAACCAGGTTTAATTCGTTTCGCCACACAAAGTGGCACCAGCCAACTTGCGCCAAAACACGAAATAATTAAAAAAATATTGCGTCCCAGAGTTGTGATCTATGGCTTGGTGTTGATATTGCTATGTGCAAGCTTTGTTATTTCTTTAGCTTTACGTCCGACCTTTACCGTCGATGTCACTAGAGACCGAGGCGTCATGTCCCGTATTACATCAGGTGGAAAGCTAGAAAATGTCTATGTGCTGCAAATTACCAATGCTACGGAAATACCACAACAATATAGCATTTCTGTTTCAGGGTTACAGGGTTTGTCAGTTTCTTCAAATCGAGAATTCATAGTTAAAGCAGCTGACTCAAGAATGTTCCCAGTAAGCCTACAGATTATAGATGGTTCAGCCACTGCGGGCTCTCATAAGATTAAGTTTGAAATTGAATCGATTAACAGAAAAGAACATGTGTCGGAAAAGTCTATTTTCTATGTTTCACCCATGTAATTTAACGCAGTGATTACGACATAGTTTTTCTTATAAAGGTATATCCTAAGTAAACGAGCCAGCACTCAATAAAAAATAGCAATTACAACCTTTTTTATTGAATGTTTACTGAATCCTGGGAAGTCCATTTTAAAAAGGATGCTGTCTAGAGAATCATCCAAGGCATTCACTAATTGCAACCAAGGTAACAGGCTTGGTTTTGAGTTTATAAGCTAATCATTTAATGCCTAGCGGGGGTGAATTGCAATCAATTTTTTTGATAGCGACCAGCTGCTTTCTACATTTTCATCAAGCGGGTGATGTCTAATTACTCGCCTCAATTGAAGCTGGCGATTCAGAGCAAGCTTCACAGCTTTTGAAGCTTGTTGATGTGACGCTGTTTCCCCTGAATACACTGCATATCTAGCAATTATATAATCCACTATTTCTGGTTTAGGTACAGGAGAATCATCTATCTTAAGTATCAAATATTCCAAAACATATCTGGGGATATAACTACGGAGCAGTTTGAATCGATGGACTTGAATGTTAATGGACTTGATGTTTGCAACATCAATTTGTATTTCATGGAGTCTTAATGTGTCTTCAATCGATTACAGCTCGGATTCTAGTACTATGAGTTTATTAACTAAATGTTCAACTTTTCGGAGACGTTTTTTAGTCTTAATTATTTGACCATCAATACGTTCTCGTCTATCAATCAGCCACATCAGGGAGGGTGGATTTCTATTTGCCATAAATAGAATTCCACCATATTTTACATATTTGGTTTAATGTGTTTGGTGAAAATTGGCGGTATAAGCACATCAATATCCCCCAAAAGAACTAGTTCTTTTCCTTCAAAAACACCCTCCTTTAGGAGGATGTGCATGCCCCCCCTCATCAGTCTAATCTGACGATATGTATTGATTTATGTATTGACTCTAGGGAGGCACAATGGCAACACAACAATATAAGGCTTGGTCAGTCGTTGGCATGAGCACATTGTCGTTTACAGTTTGCTTTATGATTTGGATGATATTTGCCGTGATTGGCATTCCAATCAAAGCATCACTAGGTTTGAACGAAACACAATTCGGCATCCTCATTGCAATGCCTGTGCTCACAGGTTCCTTGATTCGTCTTCCGCTAGGCATATGGACCGATAAGTTTGGCGGGCGCATCGTATTTTTTGTGCTGATGTTATCCACCGTCATCCCAATCTACTTTATTTCCAAATGTACAGAGTATTGGCAATTTCTAGTGACAGGCTTGTTTGTTGGTGTAGCAGGCGGTGCATTCACAGTAGGCATTGCCTACTGCGCCCGCTGGTTCCCAAAAAACAGACAGGGTCTGGCAATGGGCATCTTTGGTGCAGGCAATACTGGCGCAGCTGTGACCAAGCTGGTTGCACCACTCATCATGGTTGGCTATGGCTGGAGCATGGTGCCAAAAGTTTATGCAATCCTCATGCTGGTGATTGCAATTTTGTTCTGGATCTTTACTTATAGCGACGCTTCGCACAAGGCTGGAAAAACGGTAACAGTGGGCGATCAGCTGGAAATTTTGAAAGATACTAAGGTATGGAAATATAGCCAGTATTACTCAATTGTATTTGGCGGCTACGTCGCTTTAGCTTTATGGATGACCAAGTATTACATCACTGAATATGGCTTTGATATTAAAACCGCAGCACTAATGGCTGCTGCATTCAGTATCCCTGGAGGATTACTACGTGCAGTAGGTGGTTATTTTTCAGATAAATTTGGTGCTCACACCATTACCTGGTGGGTGCTATGGGTATCTCTGACATGCCTATTCTTTCTTTCTTACCCTCAAACCGATGTCTCCATCATTACCGTAAAAGGCATCAAAACCTTCCATCTCGGGCTAAACGCAGCCATGTTTACTATCATCATGTTCACCATGGGCATCGCTTTTGCCATAGGCAAGGCCTCTGTGTTCAAGTACATCTCAGATGACTATCCACACAACCTAGGCGTTGTTTCTGGTGTTGTTGGACTAGCTGGCGGCATGGGTGGCTTCCTTATGCCAATCATATTCGGTGCGCTGGTTGATTTGACGGGTGTGCGATCTTCTGCCTTCATGCTGATGTTTGGCATTGTCTGGGTGTCGTTGGTATGGATGTATTGGACTGAAGTGCGTCCAGTAAAGATAAGCCGACATCATCAACGTCAAGTTGCCAATCAGGCAGCCACACTTTAAAAAATCTAAAATGGAGCACAAGATGCAAACCAATTTAAAAGAATGGAATGTCGAAGATGACAAGTTCTGGGAGTTCACAGGTAAGAAAATAGCTTACCGAAACTTATGGATATCGGTACCGGCATTACTGTGTGGTTTTGCTGTGTGGTTGATGTGGGGCATTATCGCGGTGCAGATGAGTAACCTTGGCTTTCCATTCAGCAAAGACGAGCTATTTACACTTACCGCTATTTCGGGTCTGGCTGGCGCTACCATGCGCATCCCATCCTCGTTCTTTATTCGCCTATCAGGTGGACGCAACACGCTCTTTCTCACCACAGCCATGTTACTAACACCTGCCATTGGCACTGGTATTGCATTGCAACACCCTGGCTGGCCTCTTTGGGTATTTCAGTTGATGGCACTTTGGTCTGGTGTGGGTGGCGGTAACTTTGCCAGCTCCATGTCTAACATCAGCACGTTCTTCCCAAAAAGGTTGCAAGGCACGGCATTAGGCATCAACGCCGGACTAGGCAACTTCGGCGTCACTACCATGCAGATTCTCATTCCGCTGTTAATGACGGTGGGGGTATTTGGCGCATTTGGTGGCGAGCCTATGACTCTGGTTAAAGATAGTGGCTGGATCTTTGGCAAGATTGCCGCAGGCACGCCAACCTACATTCAGAATGCCGGTTTCGCCTGGGTATTGTCATTGATACCACTAGCCGCTTTGTGCTGGTTTGGCATGACTAACCTGCTGCCGATTTCGCCTGATGCAGGAAAAACATTCATTGCCTTCATCAAAATTACCTGGCTTTACACACTGGCCTTCGTTCCAGCCATCGTCGGTCTTTATCTGTACCTACCTGCACCAACAGGCTTAGGCATACTGAATATGTGGCTAGCAATGCCGCTCATTATAGGCGCTACGTTACTGATTATGAAACTGGCTGCGTTCGGCACCATGAAAGAAAATATCAACAAGCAGTTTGCCATTTTCAAAAATAAACACACATGGTCAATGACTGCACTTTACTTGGTGACTTTTGGTTCTTTCATTGGCTTCTCAATGGCCTTGCCGTTATCAATCACGGTGATTTTTGGTGATAAACATCTGTTTGATGCCGCAACAGGTATCTGGACACACGTAAAAAACCCTAATGGCCCATCAGCCCTGACATACGCATGGATTGGCCCTTTCGTTGGTGCATTGATTCGCCCAATAGGTGGATGGGTCTCGGACAAAATTGGCGGCTCAATTGTGACACAGATTATCTCCGCTATTATGGTCATCGCCTCAGCTTATGCAGGCTACATCATGCTGCAGGCATACCACTCAGCCACGCCAGAAATATTCTTCACCCAGTTTCTTGTGACATTTGTAGTGCTATTTGCGGCGACAGGAATGGGTAACGGTTCAACCTTTCGCACCGTAGGCGTAATTTTTGACCGAGTACAAGCTGGCCCCGTGCTGGGATGGACTTCAGCGGTGGCAGCTTATGGCTCTTTCATTGCCCCGGAAGTAATTAAGGGACAAATCAAGGCTGGATCACCAGATATGGCGATGTACGGATTCGCCGTTTTTTATGCGCTATGCCTAGTTTTGAATTGGTGGTTCTACCTGCGACCAAACTCAGAAATTAAAAACCCATAAACAAATATGAAGTGAGTAACGCCTCAGTTACTCACTACAACAAAGGTTGGATGATAAGTCCCGCCATCCGATGAACGAATGATTATCGCCAAACGGCGACTGTAAGGAGAAAAGCATGAGTCACTTCTTGGATAGACTGAAATTTTTCGACAAGGTCAAAGATACCTTCTCAAATAAGCATGGCATTGTGACAACCGAAGACCGTGAGTGGGAAGATGCTTACCGTCATCGTTGGCAGCACGACAAGGTGGTTCGTTCCACCCATGGCGTGAACTGCACGGGTGGTTGTAGTTGGAAGATTTTTGTCAAAAATGGTCTGGTGTCATTCGAGATGCAGCAGACTGACTATCCACGTACCCGTGATGACCTGCCGGACCACGAGCCTCGCGGCTGCCAGCGCGGCGCCTCATTCTCATGGTATTTATATAGCCCGCATCGCATCAAACACCCGATGATCCGTGGTCGCTTGCTAGATATGTATCGCGCAGAGCGCGCAACCGGAAAAGATCCGGTAGAAGCTTGGGAAGCGATTCAGGCTGACGAAGCCAAACGCAAGCAATACACTGCCGTACGCGGTTTAGGTGGCTTCGTGCGTGCCAACTGGGAAGAAGTAAACGACATTATTGCGGCAGCGAATATTTACACCATTAAAAAGTGGGGGCCAGACAGAATCTATGGCTTCTCACCTATTCCTGCGATGTCCATGATTTCTTACGCAGCAGGCTCACGCTATCTCTCAATGATCGGTGGCGTTCTAGGTTCGTTCTATGACTGGTACTGTGACTTGCCTGCAGCCAGCCCACAGACTTGGGGAGAACAGACTGACGTACCGGAATCGGCTGATTGGTATAACTCAACCTATATCATCATCACAGGTGCAAACCTGCCTATGACCCGTACACCAGATGCTCACTTTGCATCAGAAGTGCGGTACAAAGGTGCGAAAATTGTAGCAATGGCGCCTGATTATGCAGAGTTCTGCAAATTCTCAGATCTTTGGATGCCGATACGTCAGGGCACAGACTCTGCAGCGTTCCTCGCCATGGGCCATGTCGCATTAAAAGAGTTTTACATAGACAACCAAGATCCGTACTTTCAGGAGTACGCCCGTAAATATACAGATCTACCGATGCAGGTTATGCTGCGCAAACATGGCGATGGTTATGTATCAGACCGCTTCCTGCGCGCTTCTGACTTTGATGGTGCATTGGGTGAAACCAATAACCCAGACTGGAAAACAATTGTTTACGATGAAAAAACAAAAACATTTGTCGCACCCAATGGCAGTATTGGTTTCCGCTGGGGTGAAGAAGGTAAATGGAACTTACTAGAAAAAAATGCCGTAAATCAGAAGAAAATTCTGGCTGAGTTGAGCTGTATAAAAGTACGTGACGATGTGGTATCTGTCGGTTTTCCACACTTTAATGAAGGTGAGAGCGACCTGCTATTCCGCAACGTACCAGTGCGTAAAGTCAACCTAGCCAATGGTGAAAGTGTACTCGTCGCATCAGTGTTTGATATGCAAGTGGCGCAATACGGCATTGACCGTGGCCTTGGTGGCGGCAATGTCGCTAAATCATATACCGATGCCGATGTGGCTTATACGCCATCTTGGGCAGAAAAAGTCACTGGCGTCAGAGCCGCAGACATTTTGCGCACAGGCCGTGAGTTTGCCTACAATGCATCCAAAACAAAAGGTAAATCCATGGTAATCATGGGTGCCGCTATCAACCACTGGTATCACAATGATTTAGCTTACCGCTCTATCATGAACCTGCTCCATATGTGCGGCTGTGTTGGTCAATCAGGTGGAGGCTGGGCGCATTATGTTGGTCAGGAAAAATTACGGCCACAAGCTGGCTGGGCACCGATTGCATTCGGTCTAGACTGGCAACGTCCACCGCGCCAGATGAACTCTACTTCATACTGGTATTTCCATACTGACCAATGGCGTTATGAAACAGTCAAGGCCGATGATCTACTCACCCCTGCGGGCAAGGGCAAGAACAAAGGATACTCTCTGGCTGACTATAATGTGGCGGCAACGCGAATGGGCTGGTTACCATCAGCACCGCACTGGAATGCCAATCCGCTAGACTTGGTCGCGGAAGCTGAAAAAGCTGGGGCAACCGACGAAGCTGGTATTACCAAACATGTAGTTAACAAGCTCAAAGATGGCTCTCTCGATGTTGCATTTGCCGATGTCGATAACCCTGTCAACTGGCCTAGAAACCTAATTGTTTGGCGCGCCAACCTGATTGGCTCTTCTGCCAAAGGCCACGAGTACTTCCTGAAACATCTGTTAGGTGCGCAAAACGGTGTACTGCAAGAATCTGGCGCCGGACGCGACAATAAAGAAGTGAAATGGCATGAAGACGCCCCGATAGGCAAGCTGGATTTGATGGTGGACATTAACTTCCGCCTCAACTCCACAGGCGCTTATTCAGATATTATTCTGCCTACCGCTACATGGTATGAGAAGAACGACCTCAACACCACAGACATGCACCCATTTATCCATCCATTATCCGAAGCCGTATCACCGGGCTGGGAGTCAAAATCGGATTGGCAGATTTTCAAGTCACTGGCTAAAACCTTCTCGGCATTATCTGAAAAGCATCTTGGCATACGTAAAGACATTGTTGCCGTGCCTATGCAGCATGACTCGGCAGCAGAGTTGGCACAGCCTTTTGGTGAAGTTAAAAACTGGAAAAAAGATGGACTGGAGCCTATCCCCGGCAAGACCATGCCGATACTGAAGGTTATTGAGCGCGACTACGCTAACACCTATAAAAAATTTATCGCATTAGGGCCATTAATGGTAAAGCTTGGCAACAACATTAAAGGGATAGATTGGAATACCGAGCAAGAATATGAAGAACTAAAGAAACATAACCACACAGTTAAAGAGCCAGGTATTTCTTTTGGAATGCCATCCTTGGAAGAAGACATCAGCGTATGTGATTCAGTGATGCGTATGGCGCCAGAAACCAATGGCGAAGTAGCCCATAAGTCATGGTCTGCTTTATCTAAAAAAACGGGTATCGACCACCACCACTTATACGCTGGCCGTCATGAAGATAAGTTCACCTTCAAGGATATTCAAGCACAACCGCGCAAGATCATCACTGCGCCGACTTGGTCTGGCATTGAGTCTGAGCATGTGTCATACACTGCCGGCTACACCAATATCCATGAGCATATACCGTTCCGTACACTTACAGGCAGAGCGCACTTTTATCAGGATCATGAGTGGATGCTGGATTTTGGCGAAGGCTTCTGCGCCTATCGTGGACCACTGGATATGAAAGCGCATAACACGGTGCCGGCAGCAGTGTTGGCTAAACCACATCTGACCTTGAGCTGGATTACACCGCACTCTAAATGGGGCATCCACTCTACCTATCAAGATAACTTACGCATGTTGCAGTTGTTCCGTGGCGGCCCATACGTATGGGTGTCAGAGGATGACGCTAAATCGGTTGGGTTAGTCGATAACGACTGGGTAGAAGCGGTCAATGCCAATGGCGCCACTGTGGCACGGGTTGTGGTTTCACAGCGCGTACCAAGAGGCATGGCGATGATGTATCACGCTCAGGAGAAAACCATTAACGTGCCCGGATCACCATCCACCGGCAAACGTGGCGGCATTTTGAATTCGGTGACACGCGTCATCATTAAGCCGACAAACATGATTGGCGGCTATGCACAGCTGGCTTACGGCTTTAATTACTACGGCACCGTAGGCTGCCAGCGCGATGAGGTGGTGATCTTGCATAAGATTGCCGACCAAGACGTCGACTGGTTAGAACGTCCACTGACAGATGAGCGCGAAGCGCAACTTAACCCTGTCGGCATCGGCGCTAAGTAACTAGGATTTAGGAGAACATTATGAAAGTACGCGCACAATTTGCCTTTGTCTTTAACCTGGACAAATGCATTGGCTGTCACACCTGCTCCGTCACGTGTAAAAACGTGTGGACAAATAGAAAAGGTGTTGAATATGCCTGGTTCAATAACGTGGAATCAAAGCCAGGTGTTGGTTATCCGAAGCAATGGGAAAATCAGGATATTTGGAAAGGTGGCTGGGATCTAAAAGATGGCAAGCTGGAGCTGAAATCCGGCGGACGGTCGTCCAAGCTACTGAATATCTTCGCTAATCCTGACCTGCCAGAGATTGACGACTACTACGAGCCATTCACTTACAACTACGCCAAATTACAGAGCGCGCCATTGTCAGAAGCGGCACCAACGGCTCGTCCTGTGTCACAAATCACAGGCGAATCTATGGAAAAAATCACTTGGGGTCCAAACTGGGAAGATGACCTAGCCGGTGAGTTTTCCAAGCGTAGCAAAGACAAGAATATGGATATTGTCCAGAAGGAAATGTATGGTCAGTTCGAAAATACTTTCCACATGTACTTGCCGCGCATTTGCAACCACTGCTTGAATCCTGCCTGTGTGGCGGCCTGCCCTTCTGGCTCAATGTACAAGCGCGAAGAAGACGGCATTGTGCTGGTAGACCAAGACAAATGCCGTGGCTGGCGCATGTGCGTCAGCTCTTGCCCATACAAAAAGGTGTTCTATAACTGGGAGTCTGGCAAGGCAGAAAAATGTACCGGTTGCTTCCCACGCGTAGAGTCCGGCATGCCGACAGTATGTTCAGAATCTTGCGTCGGTCGCATCCGCTATAACGGCATCATGCTCTATGACGCCGACCGCATTGAAGAGCTTGCCAGCATGCCAGATACACAAGACTTGTATCAGGCGCAATGCGATATTTTTCTGGATCCTAACGACCCGGAAGTGATTGCCGCCGCGCGTGCTGAAGGCATCAATGAAGACATGATTATTGCGGCGCAGAAGTCACCAATCTACAAAATGGCAATTGAGTGGAAAATCGCGTTCCCTATGCATCCGGAGTTCCGTACATTACCAATGGTATGGTACGTACCACCGTTGTCACCAGTGCAATCACAAATTGACCAAGGCAACTTACCTGTTGGCCCAGACGGTGCTATTCCGCTATCTGGCACAATGCGCTTACCGATTCAATACCTTGCAAACCTTTTAACGGCAGGTAAAGAAGCACCTATCGAGAGCGCACTCAACCGCCTGATTGCCATGCGCAGCTACCAACGCTCTGTACATGTGGAAGGCATTGCCGATACCCGTGCGCTGGATGCGGCAGGCATCACTGAAGATCAGGCCAAAGAAATGTACCGTTATTTGGCGATTGCAAATTATGAAGATCGTTTTGTGTTGCCCACCGGCCATGCGGAAATTGATCTGGATGACTTCCATAGCTTTCAAGGGCAGAACGGCTTCACATTTGGCAATGACTCATCCAGTGGGATTTCTAAAGTCACGCTATTTCCTCGTCGCCGCAAAGAGTCTATGGAGCCAAAAACATTGGTGCCATCCTCTGGCAATCCGTCCGCAGATAAATAATAAGGATATCAAATCATGCAAATTTACAAATTATTATCAGCGCTGCTCGAGTACCCTGATCAGGAGTTGATAGATCACTTGCCAGAACTACACGAACACATTACGCAGTGTCTAGACACCGACGCTACTGAAAGAGATGCGTTGTATGTATTTATCACATATCTGCAAAATAAACCGCTAACGACCTTGCAGGAAGATTACGTACAGACCTTTGATCTAACACCTGAGCATAGCCTGCACTTAACACACCACTTGTTTGGCGACGACAAAAACCGTGGCCCAGCGTTAATTGATTTAGGTGAGTTATACAAGGATTACGGAGTGGAAGTTGTTACAAATGAACTGCCAGACTATTTACCACTAGTCCTTGAGTTTATCGCATACTTAGATGACAACGAAGCAACGGCATTTCTTTCAGATGCCCATAAGGTGCTATCCGTAATAACCGGAAACCTCAGCAAGGCGAATAGCGCATACGCCGCATTGCTTTCAATCGTTGCTAGCAGGGCTACTCTGACCCGACTTGCAGCATAAGGAGAACAAAAATGCATCTACACAATTTTCTATATGGGGTTTATCCATACATCGCACTCAGCGTGTTTCTGCTTGGGAGTCTGCTACGTTTTGACCGCGAGCAATACACCTGGAAGAGCGATTCCAGCCAATTATTATCTAAAGCCAACGTGCGCTTGGGCAGCAATCTGTTCCATGTCGGCATTCTTGCCGTATTTGGTGGACATGCTGTGGGTTTGCTAACTCCGCACAGCTTCTTTACGGGGCTTGGTGTGTCAGATATGACACACCAAATGATCGCTATCTGGGCAGGCTCCATCTTTGGTGGTCTAGGTCTGGTTGGTGGTGTGATTCTGTGGTGGCGCCGTATGTTCAACGTGCGGATATCTGCCACCAGTCGAGGTTCTGACAAATTCATCTTGAGCTGGTTGCTGGTTACTTTGACGCTTGGTTTATCCACCATCCCAGTTTCTATCGGGCATGCACACGCTGGTAATCCTGGCGTCATGATCGCGCTGGCTGAATGGGTACAAAGCATCGTCTACCTGCACCCAGACCCTGCATTACTCGTGCATGTAGATACCGTTTTCAAGATACATCTATTCTTTGGCATGACGGTGTTTCTGGTGTTTCCATTTACACGTATGGTTCACGTCTGGAGCGCACCATTCGGTTATCTGGGACGTCCTTATCAAATCGTGCGCAGCAAACGCAAATTTTTAAAAAGAATCACTTAAATTAAGTGTATCCATGCGTCGCTGGGGACAATAGCGTGACACCCGAAAACAGTACTTCCCCGAAGACTTTAATCGACGGCTTTGGTCGCAAGGTGGATTACATCCGCTTATCGATTACGGATCGCTGTGACTTTAGATGCGTGTATTGCATGTCAGAAGACATGTCTTTTCTGCCACGCGATGAAGTACTGTCACTCGAAGAGTACGCACGTTTGGTTAAAATATTTGTTTCGCTAGGCGTTGGTAAGGTACGCATTACTGGTGGTGAACCTTTAGTGCGTAAAAACGCACTCTGGCTATTTAAGGAAATTGGACAACTATCCGGTCTGCGTGAGCTTGTCGTGACAACGAACGGTTCACAGCTTGAGCATCAGGCGCAGGCGCTGAAAAAGGCTGGTGTACGCCGCATCAACATCAGCCTTGATTGTCTTGACCCTGTACGCTTTAGAAACATCACACGTGTAGGAGAATTAGATAAAGTGCTACGCGGAATTGCTGCGGCTAAACAAGCCGGCTTTCACAATATCAAACTCAATAGTTTACTGATGCGAGGTATCAATGATGACGAGGCAATACCATTAACCGCATTTGCCATTGAGCAAGGTATAGACATCTCATTTATTGAAGAAATGCCGCTCGGCGAAGTGCATCATAGTCGCAACTCGACTTATGTCAGCAATCAAGACACCTTAAAGCTTCTAAGAGCACGCTATGATTTAATTAGCAGCGCAGAAACCACTGGCGGACCAGCCCGCTACTGGCGCATTCCCAACACCGATACCAAAATTGGTTTTATTTCCCCACATAGCCATAATTTTTGCGAGTCCTGCAATCGCGTGCGCATCTCTTGCAAGGGCGAGCTATTCCCATGCTTGGGGCAAGAAAATAAAGTAGAGCTGATGCCACTACTAAAAGCGTTTCCTTATGATGACAAGCCGCTTATTGAGGCCATCATCAATAGCATACAACACAAGCCTAAAGGCCATGATTTTGATTTAAAACGCGTCACACCAGCCGTGATACGTTTTATGTCTCACACCGGAGGCTGAAGTTAAGTTAAAACCCAATGTATCCAAGTCTAAAATCATTTTTTAAGGAGCACTTAATTATGGAATCAATGCAGGTATTTGAAAACACAGTTGTACGCTGCAATAGTAGCGGTTGTGGTTGTAGTGGAGATATAGATCAACAGTTAATCGATTTTGCTAGTGATGTTGATTGGGCAACGAAGCATGGTGCTCAGATTGAGCGTTTTAATTTCGAACAACAACCTCTTGCTTTTACAAACAACCAGACCGTTAAAAATTTTTTACAACGCTGTGGCGAGGAAATGTTGCCGCTTATTTTAGTCAATGGGGAAATTTTCTTGGCTGCCCGTTACCCAAATCGTTTTGAAATAGCAAGTTGGGTAGGAACGAATAAATCAGCAGAAGAAATAAAACCACTGGATAGCTGTTGTAGCGGCGGCAGATGCACACCATAAACTTGTAGAATTTAAGACCGTTTCTTCATTCCATGCTAAGCGGTGGCGCTTGAACTTGACTTCACGCGAATGACCGGAGAGTTCACTAAAGTTACTGACAGACTAACTTATGCCCTTTTTGGTGAAGTCACAAGCTCTAAATATTTTGCATTTCATATTCTAGAAAATTCGTTAATAACCACAATGAACAAGATTAACTATCATTTAGTGGTTTAGATAACCGACTAAAGTCATGCCACACCTTCATTTTGTATCATACACGGAAGAGTAGCCAACCGTGTATCTGATAGCAGGGCATCTTTTGAATTTTCATAATTTCTTGCGAACTCAATGGCCTCATTTAGGTCCTATAATTGGTAAGTCTTCTGGCTCAGTACTACTCAAATCGTTACTTAAAAATACTCCCTGCGTCACGGAAATTATTTAATAAAGTATGCGAGGCCATGTTTTTGAGGAGCTTGCGTTTGAATTAAGAGGGCAGTCTAGTAACGCCGTTGCTGGCTCCATACTCATGAAATGTAACCACCTTAATGTGCCGAAGTAATTTACAAAATGTTAATTCCAACTTTTGAGACTGTAACCTGCAAATTAACTTTCAAAAAGGTTTTGTGCCGCGCTTTATGTCTAACATGCTAAAAAAGGTTTTTCTATTCGAAAAGCTTAACATTTACTATCATCATTTGAATCTTCTGAAGCTTCACCGCTCCCTTTGAGTTACTCAGCCATCTTATTTGCTGTTGTTATACTTAAGCACCTTCACTAAATTAATCACAAGTACTTTAAGGCTTGCAGTAAATCATTTTCGATATCCTCTGGCTCTTCTAGACCAATTGATAACCTTATTAAATTAGAGCTGATTCCTTTTTCGGTTCTGAGTGTCTCTGAAAGATCGCGATGAGAAGTAAGTGATGGCTGAGAGACAAGACTCTCTACACCACCTAAACTTGGAGCTATTGAAAACAGTTTCAGTCCATCCACCATTTTTATTGCTGCTCTAGCGTCACCTTTAACTTCAATAGATAGCATGCCGCCAAAACCACTCATTTGCTTTCTAGCAACCTTAAAGCCGATAAAGTCTTCAAGTCCAGGGTAATAGACTTTTTCAATGGCAGAATGCTTTTGAAGAGTTTTCGCTACTCGTAAAGCAGAGTAATTTTGCTGCTTAACTCTCACAACTAAAGTGGCCAAGCTTCTAGCTAGTAAATGAGCTGTTTCTGGTGCCATGCACTGACCTAGATTTTTTCTCCAAATATTTAATGGCGCCAGCATAGCCTTACTTGCAGCCACCATGCCCCCAGTTAGGTCGCTATGACCTCCTAGATATTTAGTGGCGCTATGAATGACTACATCAGCCCCTATAGCTAATGCTTGCTGATTTACAGGCGTTGCAAAGGTACTATCAATAGCAACAACAGCATCGTGCTGATGTGCTAGTTTACAAACCCTTGCAATATCAATGATACTCAGCAAGGGATTTGAAGGTGTTTCAAAATAAACAATGCCGAACCCTTGCGATAAATAGTCGCCTAGACCTTTAAAATCCGCAGCTGTTACAAATATAACTTTTAACCCAAGCCCCTTGAGCTGTAACGACATAAGCTCCCAAGTTCCTCCATAGACGTCGCCTAAGCAAATAATTCCTCCCTGACCATAGGCCAACAATGTGGATGAGATAGCTGCCATGCCTGAAGAGAATGCTAGTGCACCCTCAGCTTGCTCAATACTGGCAAGCTTCTCTTCTAGGCTAGTAATACTTGGATTTGATCCATATCGCGTGTATAAAAAACCTGTATTGCGTCCTTCAATAACATTCAGCATAGATTCCGTAGAATCAAAACGAAATGTAGATGTATCATACAAAGGCGTATGTGGAGAGCCGTACTGATCCTCAATCTCACCAGCATGTATACAAAGTGTTGAAAGATTTGCATTTATTTTAGGCATAAATTAAGCGCTTTAATTAAAACAATGGGTTAAACAACATATGGGTTAGTTATCTAGGACAGCCCCATTAACTTTATGTTAAGTCATATGAATTCGTGATCCAAAATATCAAATAAATTTAAAATAGATCATATTTTTAAATGTATTTTTTACATGGAGCAATTCCCATTCTAATAATTAAGTTAAGAAAAAAGTATATGCATTCTTGATGTTGGTCAATCTATTAACTGCTTTTTATTATTACACTCGTAGTTAAACAATCAGTACATTATTTCAACTGACTTGTTCGAAATCTGAATTTACTACAAAAAGCCAGTTAAGCCTCTAGCTAACGTTATATACAAAAAAGCATCTTTAATCTGGCATCGGTTCAAATCATTTTTCTTTTAATGTGTCGTTATTATTTCGTAACTTCGTAGTCTAAAATTTGAATACAAATATTAAACTCCTGTTAATCAAATAGTGGTCTCATGATTCTAATGCGAACAACAATGCCTTAAACCGAGAGTGCCTTAATAGTAATAGTTAAATGGACAAAGTGAAATTCCCGCCGGTAAATAAAATCGCAATTTTGCTAAATTAATCTTAAAGTCAAAGGCATCTTGAATATTCCAAGCACACATGGTAGGAAAAATTATCAATTGCAGGTTAGTTTGTTTGTATTCTATTTGCTTCTAACTAAAGTTGTATTAATCTTTTTTTCAATTAACGGTAATCTAATAATTCTATGGCCACCGAGCTTTCTGGCTCTTGCAATATTACTTATCGGAGGAAAGAAGTACTTTGCTAACATTTATATTAGCTCACTCTTTGCCTGCATGATGTTGGGAAATTCGGTTCTTGTCTCATTTCTTTTAGCATCAGGAAGCATGTTAGGCGTGCTCGCCGGAGCATCTTTTTTATCCCACATTAACCGTTTCAATCATTCGCTCACTCATTTAAGTGATTATTTTTGGCTGGGTATAGCTGCTGTTATCTGCGGAAGTTTATATGCATTTTTTTACTCTGGGTCCTTATTTTTAAATGGGTTGCTGACAAAACAAACATTTTTACACTACTTTTTGCAGGTGTGGAAAAGAGATGCACTTGGCATTATTTTAGCGACACCAATCATTCTCGCCTTTCAGCAAAAGCCAAAAGACTGGTTTAAGCAAGAACGTATTGTTGAAACAGTTGCCTGTTTCGGACTTGCTTTTTTAGCGGGGCAAATTATATTCATGGAATGGTTCCATGACGTTCTTGGAATGTACAGTAAAGCATATTTTATGTTTATATTTGTTACATGGAGTGCTGTGCGTTTTGGTCGCCAAGGAGTTTTCCTCGTGATTAGTTTTACAGGGATACAAGCATTGCTTGGAGCGATCCATGGGATTGGCTTTTTCGCAGTAGATATCGCTAAAACGGATCTAACTAACCTTTGGTTTTACATGTTAGTGCTGACAGATGTTGGTTTAGCACTAGATTTTGTATTGCTTGAGCTAAAACGCGCAGAACAACTTGAGCGTTTCCGAAACCAAGTGCTTGAGCTGCTGGCCCAAGATGCTCCTTTAAGGGTAGTACTACAATCCATTGTATGCACGGTTGAAAAAGAAAATTTAAATAGGTTGTGTAGAATTTTGCTAATTGATAATGATGGTGAACATCTCATTATTGGTGCCACTACCGATCTACCAAATTTGAATAGTTTTACTGTTAAAAGTGTAAGGATAGTCGTCGATGGCATCAAAGTCAGCGATGTTGTTGAACGGAGTCGTGTGATCGAGAGTAGACAAAAAGAACCGCATTTAACACCTGTTAGAAAATTGGCTGCCGAATTATCAATATGTTCAGAATGGCTAGAGCCCATCGTAGGAGCTTCCGGCAAGATTCTAGGTGCGATCGCCATTTACCCTCACAAAGATGCAGTTTGCAACGCTGACGATACCAAGTTGATTGCACAAGTAGCTAACTTAGCAGGCATAGCAATTGATCAAAGTCGAATTAATGAAGAATTGCAGCAAGCATTACTGGTGTACCAAAACAGTAGTGAAGCCATGGCTATCACTAGCGCTAAGGGAATTATTATCACAGTTAATCCTGCATTCACAGAACTAACAGGATATAACTTATCAGAAGTTAAAGGTGAAAATATTAAAATTCTCAGTTCTGGACATCACGATAAGAAATTTTATAAGAGTATGTGGAATGCTATTAATACTACGGGGCATTGGCAAGGTGAAATATTGAATCGCCGCAAAAATAATGAAATATATACTGAATGGCTCACAATCAATACTATTTACAATGAAAGTGCTTCAGCCCATCGTCGAGTTGCACTTTTTTCTGACATCACTAATAAGAAACAAGCAGAGGACTTGATCTGGAAACAAGCTAACTTCGATACTTTAACGGGGTTGCCAAATCGGAGTATGTTTCTTAATAGGTTGAATCAAGGAATAAAGAATTCGATTCGTACCGATCGTCCCCTAGCTCTGATATTCTTAGATTTGGATCACTTTAAAGAAGTAAACGACTCCTTAGGACACAATGCAGGTGACAAGCTACTTAAAGAAGCCTCACAGCGTTTAACTAATTGTGTACGTATATCGGACACCGTGGCGCGCTTGGGAGGAGATGAGTTTGTGATAATAATAGATAAATTGGATGACTTAGGCAGCGTTGAACGCGTGGCCCAAAATATTTTGGTAAAACTTGAAGAGCCATTCAATTTAGACAATCAATCTGCCTACGTTACCGCAAGTATTGGTATCACCTTGTTTCCAAGGGATGCAACTAATATTGATGAGCTTCTAAAAAATGCAGATCAGGCTATGTATCTTTCTAAGAATACTGGCCGCAATAGATTTAGTTATTTCACCCCATCTATGCAGGCACTCGCACAAAAAAGAATGTGTCTAATTAACGATTTGCATATTGCACTTTCTGAAGGTCAGTTTTCTGTGCATTATCAGCCTATTGTAAACTTAAGCACCGGTATTACCGACAAGGCGGAGGCTCTAATTAGATGGCATCATCCCAAGCGCGGTTTAGTCAGCCCCGCGGAATTTATCACTGCGGCCGAAGAGACTGGTCTCATCCACGAAATCGGGGAATGGGTGTTTCAGGAAGCTGCACAGCAGGTAGCAATCTGGCGCGGTTCGCTTAATCCTGATTTTCAGATTAGTATCAATAAATCACCTGTGCAATTTCTCAAGAACAACAAAACCCATGTTGAATGGATTTCTCATTTAGGCAAACTTAACTTACCTGGGAGTTGTATTGTGGTGGAAATTACTGAGGGAATGTTACTAGACAGCAATATTACTATATTAGATCAGTTGATGGAATTTCGTGATGCTGGTATTCAAGTATCACTAGATGATTTTGGTACCGGCTACTCATCGCTTTCTTATCTCCAAAAGTTTGATATTGATTATCTCAAGATTGACAAGTCTTTCGTATGCAATCTGGAACCTGACTCCAGTACCATGGCCTTGTGTGAAGCAATCATAGTAATGGCACATAAACTTGGTCTGAAAGTAGTTGCTGAGGGTATAGAAACACAAGCGCAACGTGACTTGTTAATTGCAGCTAAGTGTGATTATGGTCAGGGTTACTTATTTTCAAAACCAGTTCCAGCAATTGAGTTTGAAAAATATTTCAATACTTTTTGGATTAATTGAGGATTTGGCAAATTGCATACCTAAAATTTTGATCAGACCAAGTGCTTCAGTTGAAGAGAAATGAATAAGGAGCGTTTAATTAACCGCTTAATAAGTAGATTTTGTATTAAAAAAAGGTTACTGCTAATAATAAGAGTTTTACTGTTGAATTAAACATATAACTTAAAGTTAGAGTCGACTGATATCTTTTCTTGAGCTACGTCAAGGTGGAGCGAGCGAAAACACGGTAAAGTTTTTTACTTAAATAAGAGGTAATCATTTGAGAAAATATTCACCATCACCAGCTAAGCTAAGCTTGCCCATTACTTCAATAAAACAATCGAATTACGTATTTATTCAAATGCTGAATAGATGGACAGCGCAAGTTTTGGACGCGGTTATATGATTCTTTCAAACAGAGTAAATACTTATGGTCAGGATCTTCTAAAGCGTTATGGTATGCGTGTGCACAAAATTGCACTCGATGCTGGGTTTACTTGTCCCAACCGTGACGGTACAAAAGGCACTGGCGGCTGTACGTTCTGTAACAATGTATCTTTTAGCCCGGCCACTGGCTCTCGTCTTGATGTGCAAGGGCAAATTGCCAAGGCACGCGCCGCGATAGCTAAAGGCACCCGTGCTACTAAGTTTATCGCTTATTTTCAGGCATATACTAATACCTACGCTGATATTGCTGAGCTTGAGATGCTTTATCGTGAAGCGCTGGCACAACCAGACATCATTGGTATATCGGTTGGTACTCGTCCAGATTGCGTTTCGTCGGCTGTATTTGATCTACTTGTAACATTGCGTGCTGAAGGACTGGAAGTTTGGTTGGAACTTGGATTGCAATCAGCGTTCGATCATACGCTGGAGCGAGTTAACCGTGGTCATACTCTAGCAGAGTATCGTGACACGGCATTGGCGACGCGGGAGCGAGGCATTCCATTATGTACGCATTTGATTATAGGTCTGCCAGGTGAAGACGAAAGTCACTATCACTCTACACTTGATACCGTCTTGGAAATCGGTGTCGACGGACTTAAGCTACATCCCTTACACGTAGTGAAGCGCACCATACTGGCCTATCAGTGGAAGCGTGGTGGTTATCAGCCGCTGACTCAAAATGATTACATACGCATCGCCGCTGACTTGATTGAACGCACCCCTCAACACATCATATTCCACCGCGTAACTGCAACAGCATCGAAAGATATTTTATTAGCGCCTGAATGGTGTTCACAGAAATGGAACATATTAAACGGCATCGAGAAGGAGTTGCGCCAACGTGGCGCTCGCCAGAGTAGTCGTGCTGGAGAGCCTTACATCATAGAGGATATGCAATATGTCGCTTGAATTAGTTTGTCCAGCAGGGAACCTGCCCGCGCTTAAGGTAGCCGTGGATAACGGTGCTGATTGTGTTTATATGGGTTTTCGCAATAGCACTAATGCACGCGCCTTTGCTGGCTTGAATTTTGATAATGAAACGGCCAAGCAAGGTATTACTTACGCACATGCACGTGGTCGCAAAGTATTACTGGCTCTCAATACCTTTCCGCAAACTTCACAATGGCACATGTGGAAGCAAGCTGTAGATGATGCGGCTGAGTTAGGAATCGATGCGCTAATTCTAGCGGATCTTGGTTTAATGCGCTATGCCAGCCGCACTTACCCTAACTTGCGTTTGCATCTTTCAGTACAAGGCTCGGCAACCAATTATGAGGCGATTAGTTTTTATCAGGAACACTTTGGTATTCAGCGCGCTGTGCTACCGCGTGTATTGTCATTAGCGCAGGTTGAGAATGTCGTTAAAAACACGTCAGTAGAAATCGAGCTATTCGGCTTCGGTGGCTTATGCGTAATGGTGGAAGGGCGTTGCATACTTTCGTCCTACGCCACTGGCGAATCACCGAATACTGCAGGTGTCTGCTCCCCTGCTAAAGCCGTACGCTGGCAAAAGACGCCAAAGGGTTTGGAGTCACGTTTGAACGGTGTATTACTGGATATATACAGTGCAGATGAGAATGCCGGTTATCCAACCTTATGCAAAGGTCGGTTTGATGTAGAGGATGAAACTTATTATGCTTTAGAGGAGCCGACGAGCCTTAATACGTTGGAACTGATTCCAGACATGTTGCGCATGGGAATTAGCGCCATCAAAATTGAAGGTCGTCAGCGCAGCCCAGTCTATGTTGAACAAGTGACACGTGTCTGGCGTGCAGCCATAGATGCAGCAAAACGAGATGCAGCAAATTATGTAACCATGCCTGAGTGGATGGCACAACTAGGTAAACTTTCTGAAGGGCAGCAGCACACACTTGGTGCCTATCATCGACCATGGAAGTAATTTTATGAAAATTTCACTGGGACCTATTCTGTATTACTGGACTCGTAAAGCAGTGCAAGATTTTTACGATCAAGTTGCCAACTGGCCAGTAGATATTGCCTATTTAGGTGAGGTGGTATGTTCACGTCGCCATGAGATGCGCCTAGATGATTGGTTGACTGTTGCGGACAAGTTGGCGGATGCAGGCAAAAAAGTAGTATTGTCTACACAAGCGCTGCTTGAATCTGAATCTGACCTCAAGGTGTTACGTAGAATTGCTAGAAATGGCCGATTCAGCATCGAAGCCAATGACATGGGCGCTGTACAGCTGTCTGCAGGCAAGCCATTCGTCGTGGGAATGCACATTAATACATACAATGGCGAAACGCTTGAAATACTGGCAGAACAGGGAGCAAGCCGCTGGGTGATGCCGGTAGAATTGTCGCGCAATATGTTGACTGAACTTTTGGTTAAAAAACCTCAAGAGATGGAAACCGAGGTGTTTGCTTATGGTCGATTACCGCTGGCTTTTTCTTCACGTTGCTTTACTGCTCGGCGTCATAATCTTCCAAAGGATGATTGTCACTTTAAGTGTCTAGAGCATCCTTGCGGTATGACGTTAAAAACGCGTGAGGGACAGTCTTTTCTTGCCTTAAATGGAACGCAGACTCAATCTGCCAGCATTCACAATCTGATTGGTGAGATTGACGATATGCGTCAACTTGGTGTGAATGTTGTGCGTATCAGCCCGCAGCCCGAGCATACTGGTGAAGTTATTTCAGCATTTAAGGCTGCGGTTGATCGTGTAATGAGTAGTAGCGAAGCAAAGGCCACACTTGCACCACTATTGTTTGATAAACCATGTGACGGATATTGGCATGGACGATCTGGTATTGAACAATCAATGGAGATGATGACATGAGCCAAAACTCCTATACTTTTCCACGTCAGCTTGGTCGATTAATCGAACGCCTGCCAACATGGCCATCATCTTTTACCTTTACTTGTATTCTTGACCTAGCATTGCGTCAAGTTATCCGCCGAGGCAACCTGCAAGCGATGTATGGCAAGCGGGTTGCCATACACGTTACCGATGTTGGATTGCATTTGTATTTCACCGTGCAGGGTAGCGGCTTTTCGGCCGCTACTGGCAATGTGGCACCTGACCTTACTATTAGCGCTACCGCCTATGATTTTTATCTTCTGGCGATGCGCAAAGAAGACCCTGACACACTATTTTTCAATCGTCGACTGGTTGTGGAAGGCGATACGGAATTGGGCCTTGTAGCTAAAAATACGTTAGATTCAATAGAATATTCTTTACCGAAGATTGAACAATTATCTCCTAGACATCTGCTGGCAAAAATGAAGGCCGGTTTTTGGGCATGATAGTGGTTAACCACAATACTTTTGAGTTGACTTGATTGAAAGGATCTACTCCTATGAGCAAAAGAAATGTGAATTTACCCATTGTCTATTCGTGTTCTGGTTGTTCAAGCGTTGCACAAATGGCAAATTACATTGCATTGCAGCTTGATAAGCTGGGCGTGGCAGAGATGTCTTGCATTGCTGGTGTAGGGGGAAACGTGCCTCACTTGGTAAAAATTGCACGTTCTGGCCGTCCTATTATTGCACTCGACGGCTGTCCGCTCGCCTGCACTAAAGCTTGTCTGGCACATCATGACATTGTGCCAAACAGCTACCATCAGCTTAATGAGTATAGTGTGAAAAAAATCTATCATACGGATTTCAACCCCGAGCAGGCGCAAGCTGTGCTCGAAATTGTACTTGCCAAGATTGATGAGGAATCTATTTATCTACCTTATGATCACTCAATCTAAACGACTGATTGTTGCTATCACGGGTGCCTCTGGCGCTCGTTACGGTGTACGCCTGCTGCAAGTTCTTAGCGAAATGCCGAATATCGAAACCCATTTGGTAGTATCGGATTCTGGGCTGCTGAATCTACAGCTTGAGCTCGATCTGAATCTCAAGCAACTTGGGGCGTTGGTTGATGTAACACATCATATAAACAATATTGGCGCATCAATTGCCAGCGGTTCATTTCAGTCAGATGGTATGGTGGTGGTGCCGTGTTCAATGAGAACGTTGGCTGCAGTGGCGCATGGCCTATCAGACAATCTGATTACGCGAGCCGCTGATGTGATGCTCAAGGAGCGCCGTCGACTGATACTGATGGTGCGCGAAACGCCACTTAATCTGGCCCATTTACGCAACATGACCAGTGTCACCGAAATGGGTGGCATTGTTTACCCACCATTACCTTGTTTTTACCACCGACCACAAACTATAGCCGATATTATCGATCACACGGTTAGCCGAGTTATTGATTTGTTGGGTGTACCACATGCGCTGGCGCCGCGTTGGGAAGGACTCATCGTAACCACTCAGAATAATTTGGCTGGAGATTGACTTGGCTTATCACGACTTGCGAGACTTCATCGTTCAATTGGAGCAGATGAGTGAGCTAAAACGCATTAAATCACCCGTTTCCCCATATTTAGAGATGACTGAGCTGTGTGACCGCACCTTACGTGCTGGTGGTCCAGCCCTGTTGTTTGAAAATCCTGTAGGTCATAGCATTCCCGTACTTTGCAATCTTTTTGGTACTCCTAAGCGCGTTGCGCTAGGCATGGGTGCTGCCGACGTGAGCGAACTTAGGAATTATGGACATGTATTAGCTATGCTAAAAGACCCCGAGCCTCCTAAAGGATTCAAAGACATGCTAGGCCTGCGCTCACAGGTAAAGTCACTATGGAACATGGCACCCAAAGAATTACGCTCAGCGCCATGTCAGGATATTGTGTGGGAAGGCAACGATGTTGACTTGGAAAAACTGCCAATTCAACATTGCTGGCCAGGAGATATTGCGCCACTGATTACTTGGGGATTGGTGGTTACAAAAGGACCGCACAAGGAGCGTCAGAATCTTGGCGTCTACCGTCAACAAGTACTGGGACGCAACAAAGTGATTATGCGTTGGCTGGCTCAGCGCGGCGGAGCACAGGATTTTCGTGAATACAGCGAGCTTCACCGAGGTCAGCCTTATCCAGTAGCGGTTGCTTTAGGCGCTGATCCTGCGACCATACTTGGGGCAGTGACACCCGTGCCTGATAGCTTGTCTGAGTATCAATTCGCAGGCTTATTACGTGGCAGTCGAACAGAGCTGGTCAAGGCCATTGGGAGCAATTTGCGAGTTCCCGCTTCAGCCGAAATTGTGCTTGAAGGGCATATCTACCCAGACGAGTCACACGCTACGGGCTATGAGCATGCGCTGGAAGGTCCGTTCGGCGATCACACTGGTTATTACAATGAGCAAGACTGGTTTCCAGTTTTCACTATTGATCGCATCACGATGAGGCGCAACCCAATTTACCACTCGACTTATACCGGAAAACCACCAGACGAACCTGCTATTTTGGGACTAGCTCTAAATGAACTATTTGTTCCATTACTGCAAAAACAGTTTCCAGAAATCACTGATTTCTATCTACCGCCTGAGGGTTGCAGCTACCGCATGGCAGTAGTCCAAATGAAAAAATCTTACCCCGGTCACGCAAAACGCGTGATGTTCGGCATCTGGAGCTTTCTTCGTCAATTCATGTACACAAAATTCATCGTAGTAGTGGATGACGACGTGAATATTCGCAACTGGCAAGAAGTAATTTGGGCTATCACTACTCGCGTTGACCCTATGCGCGACACTTTATTGGTTGACCATACCCCAATTGACTATCTAGACTTTGCGTCGCCTGTGAGTGGTCTCGGTAGTAAAATGGGTATTGATGCGACCAATAAATGGCCTGGTGAAACGAGCAGGGAGTGGGGTAGACCAATTGTGATGCCAACCGAAGTGAAAGCTAAAGTTGATGATATTTGGAAAACGCTTGGATTTTGATTTTACTTGATACCAAATATTCAAATCGAAGTATTTGTTAAGCAAGCCTTATGTTTTTTAGTCGTAATTAAGAACTTTTTCATAGGATAGGAAATATGATGGCTATAACCTTTTTAAGAAGAGGCATTAACGTATTAAGTGCAATATGCTTAGTGTTGGCAGCAATGCCTGTGTTTGCAGATGAACACCATCATCACACAAACGCACAATCATCCACGTACATATTGAAATCAGGTGAAAAATGGAAAACAGATAAAGTCGTATGGCTTGGAATGGATAATATTCGTCAAGCCATTTCTGCTAATCAAAATGACATCGTTAACGGGCGACTTAGTGCCCATGACTATCAGCGAATAGCAAATGTAGTTGATAAAAATGTCGCCGAGATTGTTAAAAACTGCAGATTATCTGAGGGGGCAGATAGCGCTTTTCATAGCATTGTATTGCTCGATTTGTTAGATGGCGTGACATTTATGCGAACGTCTCAAAACATTCAAGCTCAGCGAGTCGGCGCTTTAGGCGTGTTGCAGACCTTACGTAATTACGGAAAGTATTTCCAGCACGCTGGCTGGAGTTTAGATGTTGTTAATCTTCGTTGATGGTTATTGAAAACTTTCTCGTATCATTAAAATTTATAATAGAATCTACTGAATAACTTTTAAATTAACGTTACAACCATATGAAATTAATTTATATTAATTTCCATAGCATCGTCAGAGATTAAATTCGACAGGTAAGTGTTAATGCGCTTTGGTAGCAGTGGTCCATACTCAACAAGTCCACTGTAAAGTTGTACAAGTGAAGCGCCAGCGGATAATCGGTCAGCCACATCCTGCGGGGTATGGATGCCGCCTACTGAGATAATTGACACATTGCCATTCATCTTGCTTGATGCATGTTGCAAATTGGCAAGCGTCATCTTTTTATCATTAATATGCACGCCACCACTGAGTATCAATCCATTAAAAGCATAATCACGCACGCAAGATAGTAGATTATTAGTGTCACCACGATCCCGATCTATTTTTACAACGATAGGGCAAATGCGCCCGCTTTTTGCCAGCATCTGAACTTGTTTATTTTTGGCTACAGCGAGTATGGTGTAGAGAGTGGCGCGATGTTCTGGTAGGTGCAGATCAGGGCCAGCACGTACACCTAGATTGAGTGTGATGAAGTCGACAAGTCCCCATAGTTTTTCCATGCAAATTAAGTAATCGTTTGCCATCCGTTCAGGAGGCGTCACTCGATTCATACTAATGCTCACTCCAAGTGGAATTGCATGTGGTCTGAGATGCTTAGATAAAACGGAAACTACTGCATCCAGTCCTAGACTACGCTGCTGCTCAGGAAGCGGGATAACCGATCCTATTTCTGCGAAACCAAAACCTAGCGGTGCTAAGGAACGATAGAGGGTGCCGTGTTTATCAAATCCAGCTGCTAACCCAAGCGGACTAGTGAATGATAATCCCATGAGACTCCGCTGTAAGTTTTGCGGTGGCTCTGCTTTGGAGGTGCTAGCGGCCAATCTAATTGAGTATTTAGCCAGTTTACGTGCATTTGATATACCAAGTTTGGACGCGGCTGAAGAGAGATATTTATACATGATGGCGATATTTTTCTGCAAAATACTGCATAAAAGTAATCAGTTCCGTTACACCAGCATCTGGCATGGCGTTATAAAGGCTGGCACGAATGCCCCCAGTCATGGGGTGACCTTTCAGATTTAATAACCCTTCATCATCAGATAATGTTAGAAACAATGACGTGAGTGCGACATTAGCGAGTGTGAAGCAAACATTCATACGTGATCGATTTGCGGGTTGTACAGAACAGTGGTAGAAGCCATCGCTGTCATCAATAGCCTGATACAGCCGTGCGCTACGCTGCGTACTATTATGTTCCATCGCCACAACGCCGCCCATCTCAGCAATCCAGCGGAATACCAATTCAGTTAGATAGATGGCAAAGGTAAGCGGTGTGTTGAGCATAGAGTCAGCGTCAACCTGATTTTGGTAGTTGAATACCGTTGGTGTTGCTGGGTGGGCGCGTCCGAGGAGGTCATTGCGCACAATAACGATGGTGAGACCTGCTGGACCGATATTTTTCTGCGCACCTGCGTAAATCAATCCATAGCGCTTTACATCTATAGGTCGGCTGAGAAAATCTGAGGTCATGTCAGCCACCAGCGGCATGTTATCTGTGGTTGGAATGTTATAAAACTGAACACCGTTGGCAGTTTCGTTGCTGGTGATATGGCAATAGGCTCCGTTAGGGTCGAGCTGCCATACTTCGGGCATACGGTCGAAGCCAGTGGCGCTGCTACTAGCTGCAATATTAACGTTACAGTAACGGCTAGCCTCGCGGATGGTTTTGCGTGACCAATAACCAGTTTCGATATAATTCGCGTGACGAACACTACCCAGTAAATTGAGAGGCACCAGTGAGAACTGCGCTGAGGCGCCGCCGTGCATCAATAAAATATGATAGTTGTCTGGGATATTCAGTAGAGCCCTCAGACTCTCTCTCGCCTGGTTTAGAACCCCCTTGAATGCATCGCCAGTAAATGGTGTTTCAAGTATCGAAAAGCCGCTATCGTTCCAGTTTGCAAACTCCTGTTGTGCTTGTGCCAGCACGGAAACTGGCATAACAGCTGGACCAGCAGCAAAATTAAAAGCTTCACGCAAACAGAATAGCCCCATGTTGACTGGCAGCCATGAAGAACAGTAAGGGAATCGAAAGCATAGTATTAGTGCGAGAGGAGAGGAACGTGATGCGAGCACAACGCACACGCTCATCCAGCGGAGCATAAACGAAACCTAGTACTTTCTTTTGGTTTGGCCACAACACCAGCCATAGATTAGCGAGCATCAATGTACCTATCCAAAAGCCAACACCAATGACAGCCGGATAACCATTCAGTGTCATGGCATCGACTAGCATTCCGCGTTGCCACAACATACCCACACCGGCCAACCAAGTGACAATGGCAGCGTACCGGAAAGTACCATGTTCACGCCCCAGCAACGCCATATAAACTGGGCTTTGCTCGTCACCTAAATCTTCGTGTCTAGGTGGTTGGAAGTTTGGACGCTGAATGACACTGGCATAGTTATGACCTACCCAAATAATGCCGCCAAAAAGATGTATCCAGCGTAGAAGAAAATCGACAATTTGATCCATCGATTAACCTCTCAACACTAGCCAACGGACAATTAGAAACAATCCTAGCGTTAGCAGTAGACCTAGTGCGATAGTGCCAGTGGCAGTGTCGAAAGGTGTTTTCATTTGTGTGCCATAAACACAGTTGTCACTGCGCCAATCTGCCGTCTAACCAGAGGCTTAGGCTCATGATGTTTCTGACGTGCTTTATTAACCGCCATTTCAATGACATGATGATGCGGAGATTTTGCACATGCTGGGTCGGTATTCGCTGCATCGCCTGTGAGCAAGAATGCCTGACAGCGGCAACCACCAAAGTCCTTTTCTTTCTCGTCGCATGTACGGCAGGGCTCTTTCATCCATTCATCACCACGAAATTTCTTGAATAGTGGTGAATCATTCCATAACCATTCCAAGCTGTGCTCGCGCACAGTAGGAAATTCCAAACCTTCAATGACGCGCACCTCCTGGCAGGGTAAAGCAGCGCCATCTGGCGCAATAGTCAGGTGAATAGTACCCCAGCCATTCATACATGCTTTTGGTCTAGTTTCGTAATAATCTGGGATGACAAAATAGATAGTCATTTTTTTACCCAAACGCTCGCGAGTAGCAACAACAGAAGCTTCTGCACGCTCAATCTGCTCGCGTGTTGGTAATAGCTCTTCACGGTTGAGCAAGGCCCAGTTGTAATACTGAATATTGGCGAGCTCTATATAATCGACGCCGATATCCTCAGCTAACCCTAGAATATCTTCTACTTGGTCTATGTTCTGGCGGAAAATTGGTACATTCAGCACCATGGGGAAACCTTCAGCTTTAATCATTCTCGCTACATCTACTTTTAGATCATGTGCACGCGCGCCAACTAGCTCATCAGTTAAATCACGATTAGCTGATTGCAAACTCAATTGAATCTGTTTGAGCCCGGCTTTCTTCAATGCTTTAAGTCTTTCTAGCGTAAGACCAACACCCGAAGTAATCAGGTTGGTATAATAGCCAAGACGCTCAGCTTCTTCTACCAACTCTTCAATATCATCACGCAACATAGGTTCTCCACCTGAGAACCCAAGTTGCAATGCACCTAATTCTCGTCCCTCATGAAGCACGCGTTTCCATTCTTCGGTACTTAATTCTTTTTTACTATACTGGTCAAAATCCAGCGGATTATTACACCAAACGCACTTAAGCGGGCATCTATAGGTAAGTTCTAATACAAGCCACATTGGCTTGCCTTGCCCATCCAATCTAATCTCTAATCCATCCTTTGGCATGGGATACCTCCAAAAATTTGTAAATACTTTTTTCTATATTTGTAGAGTCGACAAACAGTGCTTTAAGTTCCGCGGTGATTTTGTCGACATTAAATTCGCCCGTGCAGCGCTTAAGTATTTCAGCGGCGCTGGAGTTGAGCTTGATGACACCTTCTGGGTAGAGTAATACATAAGCATCCTGCGATTTTTCCCATCTAAGCAAGTACTTAGGATCCATTTGCGGGCGATCTTCCGGCTCAAAATGACGATTCTCTGACATGAAAACTTTCTTCTTTTAATTAAGGGCGCAACAGAATGTCACGCCCATGACTTGTTTAACGTACGTGCACGTATGCAGTTACTTCAAAACCAAGACGTAGATCACAAAACTCAGGCTCAATCCATTGCATTTTTATCTCCTAAAGACGTTAATTAAAGTTGATGCCACAAGCAATGGGAGATACATAAATTAAAAGCACCATTGCAATTAGCGTTGCATAGTAAAAACGGCTATGCATGGCTAATATACGTGATGGAGTAGATCATGACATGCTCAAAATGCTCGACATGGCATTCGTAATTTCATGAAACTAACCTCATGATTTTCTGTCATTTTTTGTGAATCAAGATATCTTGATTTTGGTCAAGGCGCTCGTTAGAATAATAACGTTTACAGTTGTATATTTGGGCTTAAGTGATCAGAGTTTTATCCAAAAGCATTTAAGAGGGGGTGATTGTGGGGGTTGATTTAGTGCTACTTTTATGTGTGCTGACAATCAAAAGCTGTCATTTATACTTGGCTCTACCAATAATAGCTCGGCTTATTGAGTAGAGGAAAAGTGAGATCTACCACGCCATTCTGAGTGATCAAAAATGAACGCGTGGTGAATGTTTTAAAGATTAACGACATAGATTCTAGTATGTTTTAACCGCATTTTCCTCCGCTACAGCATCCTGAGATTGGTTTTATTTCTATGGCGGGCTGAACTATTTGAGCCCACTTAGACAATTCATCGCGATTTGGATAATGACCAGATAAGGTGATTTCACCATCAACTAAAGTCAAAGGTAACCCCGCCTCTCCAGAGTGTTCTATGAAGTCCTTAACTACTGGGTTGTTGTCAAAATCCTTGGATTGCTGCTCTATGGTGAATCGATCAATTTGTATAGCATTTTGCTCTGCCCATTTAACTTCACCAGCAAAGCTTAATTGTTGCTGATTTGTATCAACAACAATTGAATTGCTTTTATTGAGACTAATTGATTCGAATATTTGTATTGATTTCATGATTTCATTATCCTTGCAATAATATTATGGTAATTTAATTTGTTCAAACTTTAAATCTGAGTTAATGCTACTCCGCTCGAATAAAAGGTTGGTGAATAAATAGTGTGAGCGTTTGAATGGCAAAAGTACCTATTCCAAAGACAGCAAAATACCATCCCACCACATTGCCAAGCCCAACTATTATTCCTCCTGTCAATAATATTAGGGCCCTCAAACCGCCACCAAAACCCAAGTATTTTCTGGCAGATATGTGCCAAAATGTTTGCTGTCCTGGATGAAGCCAAATTGGCAACAAGTAGCTCACTGCCCCAGTCACCAATGGCATGAGAAATGCGATGATGAAAGTCGCAACTGGGTTGAGTTGTACTTGGTAATATGCGTGAATCGATCCGATTATCAATGCCGTTACATAGCCACACAAAGCAGCCATGAGTGTTGGCGCTGCACCATGTATTTTGAATATGTCCCTAGCGTAAAGTTGTATCCATGACTTAAATGTTAAAAATATTGGAATTGCTAGCAGTGTCACTCCAATCCATGAAAGATTGGGGTGCCATGCTGCGCCGCAAGCGATGATGACGGTACCAGCGACTATCCATTTTAGGTGTTGATGTATGCGCGATGCCACTTTGAGATCAGGTCGTTGTGCAACAGTCGGCATCAATACCTGTAGCGTGCCGAGCGCAGTGATGCTTACGAATCCCAGTGTATTAAGGTGAAGGTGCAGCAATCGCAATATTGCACGTTGGGAGGGGATAAAATATCCCACGATAATAGCGCAAATTCCGATCAATAAGCATAGCAGGGCAGCTAGATACCAGTCTAGGCAAGGATGTGGATTGCCAATAGTTTTTAATCTTAATCCATATGCCCAAAGCGCTACGCTGACAATTGCAATAATTAATATTGATGCACCAAGTAAATGGCCAAGAGGTGAGGTTTGTGGGAAAACGAAATAACTCGTGACCATGATGCCGCCGAATAGTGAGATGTATGGTAGCCGGCGAATGAATTTACTAGAATTTTTACTGCGTGTCAGCACAGGAACAAAATGTATTATTGAACCTAATATTAAAGGTAAAGCACCAATGGTAAAAACAATGTGGTAACAAATAATCGTCGCACCTCCACGCCATAGGGCGAGACAGGATGCGAGGATTAATGCCAGCAGAGTAAGCGCAACTTGAAGCGGTAGCACAGATTATGTTCGTACAAAATCAATCACGATCTGACCTGGGTCACGCTGCTTATATTGAATGCTGACTGCTGCACCATAACGCTGTTCAAGTTGAGCTAGTAGCGGTAATGGATCGTGGTCATTAACGAAACGCATAATTTCACCGCTGTTCAATGCATCAAGCGCTCCAAAAATAGCTGCATGGCGGAAGCGTTTAGCAATGCCTCTTGCATCGAATGGATAAATCTGTTCTGGAAGCAGATGGAGATGAGGTTGTGACATTTTGTTTCCTTTCTAGTCATAAGCGCAATGTTGCGCGGAAGTTATAAAAATTAACTAATAATTGGGTAGTATTATGTTTTATTGTATTGATTACGAACTATTGCGCTGGCTGTGCTTAGTAGGAACAACAACAGAGCAATTCCATTAAGTGCGCCACCAATACTTCGGCAAAGAGGATCTGGCAATAAGTCACCTGCAATACGCACCATGACTGAAATATGTAGCATCATAAGTGGCAGGTAGAAGCTAGGGTGATAGGGTATTTTGACTTTAGCAACCGCTGGAAATATGATGGGGGCGTGCCCAAATATCATGGAAAACACAAACCCGACCATGATGGCATGTAGGAATGCGTCATAGCTTGAGCTAGGCATTAGTTGTGCAGAAAGCAGTCCAACTAAACCGCCAACGACTAGCCAGACATACCCAGACATTAAACATACCGCGACAAAACGGGTCAAGCCCTTTTGTTTGATTGTGTGTCTTGACACGTCTTGGCGCAGCAGCCAAAGTGCAAGCGCAAGCAATGCCACTGAAAAGATTCCTACATCTAAGGTGTTAGAAAATGTTGCTACAACTGCACCTACCAGAAATAGTGTGACTATAAGCATAAAGACAATATTGCTTGTTAAAGATGTCGGCAGAAATCGGGTTAGTTCAAGCCGCTCACCAGCAATTGTTAATACCAAAAAACCTACCCACCATGGCGTCACCTCTGCGATAGCTATTCCGCATAACCAAAGAATATTACCGAGTAACCACGACAAGCAGGCTAGTAGCAATGTCAGGGTGAATAACTCACGTTGGCGGTTAAGGATATATAAAGTGGCGATACTAAGAATGCCGCTGGCTAGAGTTATTAGTGAGGCTCCTATTAGCCAGTTTAGCTCTAAAATGAAGGCTAATCCTCCCAACGCCGCGGTGAGTGGAGCAAAATAAGCCCAGCGTTGACGAATAGCAACGGCACGCTCTAGTGAGATGACTGTACCCAAAAATCCACATACCATTAATGGACCATGAAAGGCGGCTAGACTGGCTGATGGCAATGGGAAATTCCAGCTCAACCGTAATAAGCCAGTGCTAATGCCAAATACTAGGCAGGTCAATGCCACCATCAGTATTGGGATTCGGTATGCTACAGAAAGGCTTAGGTTACGTTTCATTGTTAAGTATTAATTCCAACCTAAACGCTGTTTAGCTTCTTCTGACATCATGTCAGGATTCCACGGAGGCTCCCAGACCAACTGAATGTCATATTTAATATACGTGGGAAGTTTTCGAGTCAAAGTTGCATCAATATCATCTAAAAGCATTTCACCCATTGGGCAAGCCTGCGAGGTAAGTGTGAGATTTATTTTTGCCACGTTTTCTTCAACCTTAATGCCATACACTAAACCAAGATCTACAATATTCTCTCCAACTTCCGGATCTATCACCTGCTGCAAAATATCTTGAATCGATTGTTCAAGTTGCGAAAGTGGCTTATTGCAATTTTTTATGGACATTATTTAAGATATATATAAAATACATATTTAAAATGTATCACAGCATTTAAATATAAGCAATATTATTAATACATCTTTTATGGAGTCAATTTATGCACCTAACTACTTTTTCAGATTACACGATGCGAGTTATGATGTACTTAGGTATTCAGCATGGGCAATTAGTTAAGATTTCTGATATTGCGCAAGCTTATAAGATTTCTGAAAACCACTTGATGAAGGTGGTTCACCATTTGGCTCAGCGCGGCTATATAGAAACGGTACGGGGCAAAGGTGGTGGCTTGCGATTGGTACTTGAACCGAGTGCGGTTAATATTGGAGAAATGATTCGCATCTCAGAAGGTGATACTCCTTTGCTGCCTTGTTTAGGACCCAATGGGACATGTAGTATCCAGTCGTCTTGTAAGCTAATGGGGATTTTACGTGAAGCTCAAGTTGCTTTATATGCTGTGCTTGATAAGTACACGCTTGTTGATTTGCTACAGCAGGAGGAGTCTCTATCGCGCATCCTTATTCACCTTAAGCCTTTAACCCTGGCTAAATAATACATTTCTAAATGTATCTTGAGCTCTTGTCTATCGTATTTCTACTTAGCTTCTGCGAGTTGACATCATTAATGGTCATTTATTTTTCATGATTAATAAAAAGTAAATGACCATTAAAGATATATATAATTTGCATATTTTAAAAGATGTAGGTAATATGCATCTTAAGAACTTTAGATTCTTAAGATGTATACATTAATCATAGTTGTTAGAGAGGAGCAATGTTATGAGCGCAACTTTTACTAAGTCCATGGCGCGAAATGTTTTTTACGGCGGGGGAGTGTTCTTCTTCCTTTTATTTATCGCACTGACTTTCGACACTATGAAAGTTTTGCCCAAGCGAGACAATAGTCAAAACATTACGCCTGCCGTAGCACACGGCAAAAAACTGTGGGAGACCAACAACTGCATTGGTTGCCATACATTATTAGGTGAGGGTGCATATTTTGCTCCTGAACTTGGGAATGTTTATACCCGTCGCGGACCTGATTTTATTAAAGCTTGGATCAAAGGTCAGCCTACTGGAGTGCCGGGACGTCGTCAAATGCCACAATTTAATCTAAGTGACGCAGATATTGATGATGTTGTTGCGTTCCTCAAATACGCTTCAGAAATCAACACCAACAAATGGCCACCAAACATTGAAGGCTAATTCGTCATTTTCTAAGGAGATCACAAAATGAAATATAAATCTCAGGCGGTGGCGAAGCTTTATTTTATCGCTGCTATAGGCCTTTTCCTAGGTCAGATTCTATTTGGTCTGATTATGGGACTACAGTATGTGGTTGGGGATTTTCTATTCCCGGCTATTCCTTTTAACGTGGCTCGGATGGTGCATACCAACCTGCTGATTGTTTGGTTGTTGTTTG
>Ga0208125_100182_pt1 | contig 55421 bp, 48 predicted proteins | sample LakWasM128_HOW14_2_FD_183938 | JGI IMG/M metagenome (GOLD analysis project Ga0208125, IMG submission 183938) | Freshwater sediment methanotrophic microbial communities from Lake Washington under simulated oxygen tension - Sediment Metagenome... | ecosystem: Environmental > Aquatic > Freshwater >...
AAACGCGACCCCCTTGGGGGGCAGGGAGCCGCACGCAGTGGGCGACCGTGGGGGCTAGTCTTTTTGGTCGTTCAAATGCACAAACTTGCCCAGCAGGCGCATGAACTCGCGCTGCTCCGCTGCGTCCAGGCTGTCCATCATGCCCAGGTACATCTGCTCAATGCCCGGGCGCATGTCCGCCAGCACCGCCTCCCCCGCCGGGGTCAGCGACAAGCGGCGCTGGCGCCGTGGCAGCACCTCGCGCAGGATCCAGCCCTTGGCTTCCAGCCGGGTCGCAATGTCGGCCGTGCTGGAGGTATCCAGCGCAATCAACTGCGCCAGCGTCACCTGGTCGACGCCCGGCGTCTCATACAGGGTGCGCAAGATGGCGTACTGGATCGGCGTGACATGGCGGCCATGCACTTCGTGAAACTTGGACACTGCAATCTGCTGGGCCCGGCGAATCAGGTGGCCCGGCTCGTCGTAGAGTCGGAAGTTGGGCGGGTTGTCGGCTGCGTGGGTCATGGGCGGATTTTGCCCCACGACCGGGGTGCGGTTTACCATGGCGCATGAACGAACTGAAAGCGCTTGAATCCATGGGCCTGGTCCTGCCCAGCCCCGCCTACCTGTTGGGCGCGATCATCTTTGGCCTGCTGGGTTACGCCGCGTTCCGCCGGGGTCGAAAAACATCACAGCCCGTACTCACCTGGACCGGCGTGGCCCTGATGCTCTACCCCTACGCCATTTCGCAAACCTGGTTGCTGTGGGTTTTGGGTGCCGGCTTGAGCGCGTGGGCCATTGCCAGGTGGAACTGATGCCACCATCCCCTGGGATGCAGGGAGTGGATCAGGAAACCGCCGCCCCGTTTTCAATCAGCAGATCCCGCAAAATGGAACGGTGGCAGCGGGACTCGTCCTGGCAATAGCAACCCATGGAAAAGCTCGCACCATGCGAGAGCTTGGCCAGCAGCTCAAGGGTTCGCGCCGCATCGGGCTCTTTCATTTCGCTGCGAAAGCGTTTCGCGAAAGCACTCCATTGCGCATCACTTTCCACCTGTTGACCCAGCTTCATCGTCTCCACACTGGGAGCCAGGTTGGGATACCAGACGTCGTACCAGTTCTGGCTGGCGAATTCGGTTTTGGGAACGCCGCGCGGCGGTCGCCGCACCGTGCCCATGCGAACGCCCTCACCGGGTGCGCGTTCGGTTCCCAGTCTGACAATGCGTATGCCCATCGCTTACTCCTTTTCAATACACACCGCCGATTTTGCGCGCATGCCGGCCACTGCCTCTGTCGGTTGGACCCGTTATCTGAAAACAGGGGTTTCCGGATTGCGGTGTCGGTTCTTCTTACACAAGTCGGGCAGCAAGCGCCCGCCAAAAATCCAAGTCCTTGTCACGGTTGACATAAATCCCAGTGGCATATTTCATGCGTCTGAACGGTAGCACGGCGACTATTTTTCAGAAATGTGAGTCCACCATGAAAACTCCGAAATCACTCGCACTCAGCAGCCTGTTGGGCGTTTGCCTGACCGCTTCCTCACTGGCCGGTGCGGCCCCGCTGCCGGTGTATGGCGCCATCGTCGATAAGAGCTCCATCGCCTGCCAGAACTGGGGGGACCTGGTCAGTTGTTCGGCCCCATTCCTGAACTACCTCGCGGGTCTGCCTGAGCAGACGACAGCTGCCAATGGTGGCTATGTACTCAAAACGCCGCAAGGGCCATTGGACTCGTATATTGTGATCACCTCGGGCGGTGGTGCGCAGGGCAACGGCGACACCGGCCCGGCGCCCGCCAAAGTCGAGGATGGTTTCAAGAGCAACGACACCGGGGCCGATCATTTTCTCGCCACCGGCAAGGCAAACGGTACCAGTGTGGGTGCCGGCAACCTGTCTGATCCGGCAAACAATGCCCTAACGGCCGGTGACACCCCCGGCACCTGGGATGTGAGTGCCAAATGGTTGCTGGATGCGCTGACGATCAATGGTGTCCGGCGTGAGTTGACCATTGGCTTCGACTTCAACCAGCCGCAGAGTGGCGCATCGATGGATTTCTGGGGATTGGTGACCCTGCGCGACCTGGACGGCGGCAAACCGGACATCAACTATGAAATCCTGAACAATCCGGTGGGCTACTCCCTGTTCACCACCGGAAAGAACTTTGCCAGCATGCCGTTTTCAACCGATTTTGGAACGGTTCAGGCAGCGACCTGCATTCACGCGGTCGGCGGCGTTATTGTGAATATCACCACCATCACGGGCGGGCAATGCCCTCCCGGGTTTGAAACCAAGATTGACAATGCCCAATCCACCGCCAATACGGAGATCATCAATTTCATTCCCGAATTGAACGGCGATCTGGACTATCTGGTGAACCATGACGGCTACGATGTGCTGTCGACCCGTCTGTTGTTTGGATGCTTCGGCGGTACCGATCCCAAGGCCGGCGCAGGCTACCTGGCCGATGCCGCGGGGTCGACCACCCACTGTGAAAACGGCGGATTCAGCGATGTGTTTCTGATGGCTGGCGCGCCCATGGGCACGGTTCCAGAACCAGGAACGCTGGTGCTGATCGGCATGGCACTGGCAGCACTGGGTTGGACCGCCAGGCGCCGCTCAGTGGAATAGCGTTTTACGCTGGCTCCAACACCGAACTTACTCCTGAAATGATAGCTGCTTGCGCACATTCCACGGGGGCTAGCGGCCAAAACAGTCTGAATTACCGCCTGGAATTGAGCTGACGCAGCAGCGCATACGCCACGCCCCCCAGCACCAGAACACCCAGGCCCAACACGGCCCACAGCATGACGCTGCGCAGCGAGGTGCCGGCGGGCAACCAGCCGCCCGCCTGGCCATCCAGGCCGCTTGCGGGCGGGGTTAGCACATCCGTCACCGTGGCCAGCGGCAACTCCCCCAATCGGGCGGGCGTAACCGAACCCAGCAGGGACGCATCCACTGCCGCCGCAGGGGTTTGGGCCCGGCCCACGGCCAGCGTAAACGGGCCGGCGCCCGATGCCAGAAACGCCACCTGCCGCGGCGCAAACTCCACCGTGGCCTGCAGTCCGCCCTCTGGCAGGGCCTGGCCCTTGCCAGCCTCCACCCGCAAGGCCCGCAGCGACGCACCATGCAGTGGCGTGGGCGGGTTGCTGTTATTTGTGCCCACGGTGTCGAGCCGATAGACCACGGACGACGCCAGCGTACGCCAGGGCTGCGCCGCATCGCTGCGGCCCTGTATGCGCACCGGCACCAGTGTGTTGTCACGCGCCGCCTGCAGATGCAGCGCCGCAACGGGTGTGGCAAAGGGCAAGGTCCAGCTCAGCGCCTGCGTGCCATCGGCCAGTCCCGCAGGCAGTTCCGCGCGCACGGGCTGGGGCGTGACCTGTGTCCCTGCCACACGGCCAGACAAGGACAGCAGCTTCACCCCCGCCTGTCCGGGCCAGGCCAGGCGCAGGTAGCGTCCCTGCAACAGCAGGGACTGGCGCAGTTCCAGTGTGGTGTTGGCGGGTGCGTCGGCACCGTCAAACTGAAAGAGGGGGCCCTTGGTTGCCACCACCGTCCAGTCTTTCAGATCGGTACTGGTGGCCAGCGTGATGGGCACCAATGCGTTGTGCGGCAACTCCAGCGACAGCTCCAGTGCGTCCACGGATTGCTTCTCGGCGCGCAGGTCAAACAGGGCTGCCTGCAGGGGCTGCGCACCGGGCTCGGCCGCACGGGCCGAAGAGTCCGCGTTGTCCCAGCGCACCCAGGCGCTGCCGTGCTGGCCAGCGGTGTCGACCTGCACCGACACCGCACCGCGCGTGGCCTTGCCCGCGGTGCCGGCTGCAAACAGCGGGTAGGCCTTGTAGGTTCCCGTTCGCACCACCGGGGCGGCGTGGCCCAGATCTGCGCCACCCAGCACGGCAAACGGCACCACCGCACCGGCGGCGTTGAACACGCGCACATCCTGCGCGGTGCTGCTTTGCAGACGCAGCAGGGCCTGCACCGGCAGCTCCACCCGCGCCAGGCTGGCGCCGGCGGGCAACAGCAGGGTGCCGCGCCAGGCGAAGTCGGCCGGCTGAGGTGCGTCGGAAGGTCCGGCTCCCACCGTTGCGGTTACCAGCGCCAGACCCAGCACACCGGCGACCTGCGCCACCACCCGAAGACGAACGACACTCATGCGTACTCCTTGTCCGGCTCTGCCGGTATGGGCTGGGCCGCCGGCGGAATGGGCGCAAAGTAGCCCACCACCAGCATCAGCGCACCCACCGCAATGAAGGCCACAATGCGCTCCGAGCCACCGCGGTTGGACAGGTCCACCAAAAACAGTTTGGCCACCGTCAGGCCCAGCAGTGCGGCACCGCCCATCCACACCGGCCGCGCGTGGCGGCGGTGGGCCGCCAGCATGAGCCCCATGGCCAACAGCGTCCACAGAATCGAGTAACCGGTCTGCACCAGGAAGGATGCAAACAGGCGATCCGCCTGCCACGGCACACCGGCCAGGTGGTGCGCCACACGCAGCCACACCGTATTCAGCGCGACAAAGGCCATGCCTGCCAGCACCAGCGTCCAGCGGGCATCCATGACGCCTTGGGGCACCGCCAGATCGCTCTGGCGCACACGCGTCAGCCACAGGGCGCACGCTGCCAGCGCCAGCGCAATGGTGATGTCGGTGGGGTTGAGCAAGGGCACATAAGGCAAGGGCCTGGCGTTGCCGTCGGAGTGCACTGCCACCAGCAGCACCCCCAGGGCCACGGCCACCGCCAGCGGTACGGCCGCACGCCACAGGTAGGCATGGGCAAAGCGGTCCAGCGGCCAGCGCGTGCGCACCGGGCTGTCAGTCGTGTACAGCGCACGCGGTGTCAGCCCCAGCAGCACAACCACACTGGCTACCAGAAAGATCACACTGGCCCAGGCCGTGCCCTGCAAATGGGCCTGCTGCACGGCCCACACCAGCAGATTGCCAGCCAGCAGCACGAGCAGCCAGACGCCGCCGCTGTGCACCCAGGACCACCAGCGCTGCGGCGCCATGGCGTCCAGGCGCCTGAGCGTGGCAAAGTGCAGCACCAGCGCCACCGGCCAGACCAGCCATCCCCAGGCCTGGAACACATGCTGCAACTGCAGCACACCGTTCAACGCCACCACCGCCATGATGGGCAGGGAGAACCACGCGGGCATGGCGGCTACCGGCCACGGACTCTGCCGCTGCGGCAGCGCCAGACGGTGCGCCAGCCAGGCACTGCCCAGCCAGGCCAGCATTTCCAGATACAACTGCAGCGTGCTGCCGAACACCGGCAGCCACTGGCCATCGGCATTGGGCGCCCTGCGCTCGATCTCATAGCCCAGCGCAAATTGCCACCACAGGAAGCCGGCCCAGAACAGCACCGGCGCAAGCGACTGCTCCAGCGCCACACATTGCCGAGCCCAGGGCGAGTCCGACGCCGTTGCACCGCCGCGTGACCAGTGCGCAATGGCCAGTGCCGATAGCGCCAGCAACACGGCGCCGATGAAGGCCGGGTTGGCCAGCGGCCACGCCGACGGCTGCACGTGGTCGAATGAACGCAGATAGCTCAGTGCCGCAAACAACTGCAGCGCCAGACCCGCCAGGCGCGCCAGCCAGCGGTTCTGGCGCTGGCCCATCCAGTACACCGCCGCGCCCTCAAGCGCCCATACGGCGCTGGTCCAGCGCGCATCCAGTGCCAGCGGAACCGCCAGGGTCACAAATCCCAGGCCCAACGCCGCAAAGCACTCGCCCAGCCACTGGCCCACGCCCGCATCGCGGCGCTTGAGTGCCCACCAACCCAGCGCCAGATACACCGCGCCCAGCGCCAGGGCCGAGAAGGCGGTGGCGTACTCCACGTCGCGCACCAGCGCGCTCTGCAGGCCAAAGGCCACCAGGGGCAGGCCAAAAATCAGCGTGGCATCCACCGCCTGCCTGGGCACCAGTCCGTGGCGCGTGGCGTACAGCAGGCTGGCCGCCAGATAGAGCACAAAGAAAGCGATCAGGAAGGGCTCGGTGCTGGCCAATTGCTCGGGCTGGTACTTCAGCACGCCCCACAGGGTGGCCACACCAAAGGTGGCAAAGAACCCCAGCAGGTTCAGCGCGCGCCAGGCCCGCAGCCAGGCCACGGTGACGATGGCCACGCTGAGCAGCAGGTAGTAGCTGAACAGCCCCACATGGTCGCCCTGCCCGGTGGACAGCAGGATGGGCGCCGCAAACGCACCGGCAAAGCCGATGAAGGCCATGGGCATGGCGTTTTGCAGCAGCGCAATGGCGGTGGAAAACGCACACACCAGGCCCAGCACCCAGAAGGCCGCGCCCGCCGGCAAAAATTGGTAGAGCCGGAAGGCGGCAAAAACGGTGAGGTAGAGCACACCCACGCCAGCGCCTTGCAGCGTGAGCGCATAGGCCTGGCGATCGGGCTGGCGCTGGTGCAGCGTCCAGCCAAAGACAAACAAGGCAATGCCCGCCACCCCAATGGCGGCCAGGCGCAACTCGGGCGGCAGCAGGGCGTTGTCCATGGCGTACTTGGCAAGGAAGGCCAGGCCCACGAACAGCACCAATACGCCCATGCGCACAATGGTGTTGCCGCCCAGCAGCCAGTTGCGCGCCGCGCCAAACGCGCGGGTCAGGGAGTCCGGTTCCCATGCGGCGGGAAAATCGGGCAGGTCCTGCGTAGGGCCCACGGGGGTGTCGGCGGGGGGCAGGCCAGGCAGGGTGTCCATGAAATCGGGCTGGCCGGTGGGCGCATCCGTGTGCGCGTCCATGTGCGCTGCCACCGGAGCGACAGGCGCCACGCTTTGCGCCTGATCGACGGCCCGCTGCGCAGCCAGTTCCTTGAGCATCTCGCTGCGGGCTTCCTTGCGCACTTCGTTGCGCAAGGTCCGTGCGGCAAATGCCCCCAGCAGGGCACCCAGCAGGAGTCCGAAACCGGCATCGTGCCGATCGACAAAGTAGCCCAGCACAGCGCCCCAGATTGCACCCCATAGCAGCATCGCATACTCCCCGATTGAATCGACCATGCTGTTGCGCCTGTAGCATCAGCCCGGGGCAGTCTAGCCCATGTTGTCAAATAATTTCAAACCGGAGGGAGTGGATTTCACGCCAACCCCGGCGCCGGGCGGATACCATCTTCGTTCATTCAAGGAGACAGCACCATGACCGTCATCACCAACATCGAAGACCTGCGCGTGCTCGCGCAAAAACGCGTGCCCCGCATGTTCTACGACTACGCGGACTCCGGCTCATGGAGCGAGGGCACTTACCGCGCCAACGCGTCCGATTTCCAGAAGATCAAGTTCCGCCAGCGCGTGGCCATCAACATGGACAACCGCAGCACGGTGGGCACCATGGTTGGCCAGCCGGTGGCCATGCCGGTGGCACTGGCGCCGGTCGGCTCCACCGGCATGCACCATGCTGACGGAGAAATCCTGGCAGCGCGCGCAGCCCACAAGTTCGGCGTCCCGTTCACGCTCTCCACCATGAGCATCTGCTCGATCGAAGACGTAGCGGCCAACACCTCCGAACCGTTCTGGTTCCAGCTCTACGTGATGCGCGACCGCGCCTTCATCGAGCGCCTGATCGAGCGCGCCCGCGCAGCCAAGTGCTCCGCATTGGTGCTGACGCTGGACCTGCAAATCCTTGCCCAGCGCCACAAGGATCTGAAGAATGGACTCTCGGTGCCGGTCAAGCCGACCCTGTCCAGTCTGGTCAACCTGATGACCAAACCCCGTTGGTGCCTTGGCATGCTGGGCACCCAGCGGCGCCAGTTTGGCAATATCGTGGGCCACGTCGGTGGGGTGAACGATGTGAGTTCCCTGTCCGCGTGGACGACCCAGATGTTCGACCCCACGCTGAACTGGGCCGATGTGGAATGGATCAAGAAGCGCTGGGGCGGCAAGCTCATCCTCAAGGGCATTCAGGACGTGGAAGACGCCAGGCTGGCCGTGGAGAGCGGCGCCGATGCGCTGATCGTCTCCAACCACGGTGGACGCCAGCTCGACGGCGCCGAATCGTCCATCAACGCCCTGCCGGCCATCGTGGATGCCGTGGGCAAGCAGATTGAGGTCCACATGGACGGCGGTATCCGTAGCGGCCAGGACGTGCTCAAGGCCGTGGCCCTGGGCGCCAAGGGGGTGTACATCGGCCGTCCCTTTGTCTATGGCCTGGGTGCCTTGGGCGAGGCTGGCGTGACCAAAGCCCTGGAGATCATCCACAAGGAACTCGACACCACCATGGCCCTGTGCGGCAAGACCCGCATCGAGCAGGTGGACAAAAGCATATTGTTGCCCGGCAGCTACCCGACCTGAGGTCGCCACGGACTGCGCCGCAATCCCGACTGGATCAATTTCAAACGGTTCTTTTTGCGTTAGGATGAAACGGTTTGCAGCAATGGGCTGCAGACCGTTTTTTTTGACCCGCCAAGCAAAGGACCCTCCCCATGAGCCCAAGCAAATACCGTCTGGTGACCCGCAGCGACTTTGACGGTCTGGTCTGTGCGGTGCTGCTCAATGAGCTGGACCTGATCGACGACATCAAGTTTGTTCACCCCAAGGACATGCAGGACGGCAAGATCGACATCACCAGCCGCGACATCACCACCAACCTGCCCTATGTGGCCGCGGCTCACCTGTCCTTTGACCACCACGAATCCGAAACCATTCGCAACACGGGTGAGCGCCCCAACCACATCATCTCGGCCCACGCCCCCTCTGCGGCCCGCGTGGTCTATGACTACTACGGCGGCGCCAAGGCATTCCCCAACATCAGCGTTGACATGATGCTGGCGGTCGACAAGGCCGACTCGGCCCAGTTCAGCCACGATGAAATCCTGGAGCCTACCGATTGGGTGCTGTTGAACTACCTGATGGACTCGCGCACCGGCCTGGGCCGCTTCCGCGAATTCCGCGTCAGCAACTACCAGCTGATGATGGACCTGATCCAGTACTGCCGCAACCACGGCATTGACGAGATTTTGAATCTGCCCGACGTCATCGAACGCATTGACCTGTACTTCGACCATACGGCCCGTGCCCGTGAACAGATGGAGCGCTGCGCAACCGTGCACAAGAACCTGGTGGTGCTGGACCTGCGCAACGAAGAGACCATCTTTGCCACCAACCGTTTCATGATTTATGCGCTGTACCCGCAGTGCAATATCTCCATCCACGTGCTGTGGGGCGTGCAGAAGCAGAACACCGTGTTTGCCACCGGCAAGTCCATCCTGGACCGCAGCAGCAAGACCAACGTGGGCGAGCTGATGCTGCAATACGGTGGCGGTGGCCACAATGCGGCCGGTACCTGCCAGGTGGAAAACGAGCAGGCCGAGGACGTGCTGGGCGCCCTCATCAACCAGATCAATTCCGATGGTTGAAAAAAAAGGCGTATCCGGCTGGTGGCGCGCCGCCACCATTGCCTGTGTGGTCTTGCTGAGCATTGGCGTGGCGTCGGGTGTCAGCGTATTTGAGCAATTCAAGGCCCAGGTCCAGCACTTGCAGGTGCAGTTGAAAGATACCGCCCAGGTCAAGTACATCGCGGTACTGAACGATGAAAACCATGCACCCGCTCTGCTGGTCACCATGAACCTGCAGGACAACGCCCTGCAGATACAGCGACTCAATGCGGTAACCGAAGGCCGCGAAGACAGCATGCAGCTGTGGGCCATGTCCGATGGCGATCCGGTGCGCTCACTGGGCGTGCTGGAGAGCAAGGGCAAGACCCTGCGCCTGCCCGCGACCGAGCGCGACTTTGCCAGCGCCACCAGTCTGGCCATCAGCGTCGAAGACAAGGGCGGAGCACGCCCCGGACAGGGCCCGCGTCTGCCCTATCTGTTCAAGGGATCGGTGATCCAGAAGGCCTTGTGAGGCCGTCCCCGTGAGCACCGCCGCGTCTGGCACGCCAACGCTGCGGCGCATCGCCCACCTCGACATGGACGCCTTCTACGCGTCGGTGGAGTTGCTGCGTTACCCCCAACTCAAGGACCTACCCGTCGTCATCGGTGGCGGACGCCGCGCCATTCAGGATGCGCTGGAGGCCCTGCATGCCGCCGATCTGGCCAACGCCGATCCCGCAGAGCCCGAGCCACCGTGGGACGAAGCGGCCCAGCGCGCCGCGCTCCGGCGCATTCCGCTGGACGCCTTTGCCCGCCTCTCCAGCTACACCGGGCGCGGTGTCATTACCACCGCCACCTATGCGGCACGCCAGTTTGGTATCGGTTCGGCCATGGGCCTGATGAAAGCGGCCAAGCTGTGCCCGCAGGCCATTTTGCTGCCGGTGGACTTTGAGGAATACCGCAAGTACTCGCGCCAGTTCAAAAGCATCATCACCGAGATTGCACCGCTAATGGAAGACCGTGGCGTGGACGAGGTCTACATCGACTTCACCGACGTGCCCGGCGGCCAGCGCGAGGGCGGGCGCGTGCTGGCGCGCCTCATCCAGAAAAGCATTTTTGAAGCGACCGGCCTGACCTGCTCGGTGGGCGTGGCGCCCAACAAACTGCTGGCCAAGATGGCCAGTGAGTTCAACAAACCGCGCGGCATTGCCATCGTGTTTGATGCCGATCTGGAAAGCCTGATCTGGCCCCTGGCCTGCCGCAAGATCAACGGCATTGGCCCCAAGGCCGATGAAAAACTCAAGCGCTTCGGGATAGCGACGATTGGCCAACTGGCCCAGTGCGACCTGGCCTGGCTGGCGCAGACTTTTGGCCCCAAAACCGGGGCCTGGCTGCATGACGCATCCCACGGCCGCGACGACCGCCCCGTGGTGCTGGACAGCGAACCGGTGAGCATGAGCCGCGAGACCACGTTTGAGCGCGACCTGCATGCCGTGCGCGACAAGGCCGAACTGGGTGCCGTGTTCACCAGACTGTGCGAGCAGGTGGCTGCCGATTTGCAGCGCAAGGGCTACGCCGGCAAGACCATAGGCATCAAGCTGCGCTACGACGACTTCAAGAGCGTGACCCGCGACCTCACGATTGACCACTACACGGCCGACGCAAAAACCATTCGCCACGCGGCGGGGCTGTGCCTGAAGCGCGTGCCGCTGGAGCAGCGGCTGCGCCTGTTGGGTGTGCGTGTCGGCGCCCTCCGCAAGGGCTCCGGCGCCCAGGCCTCGGAGGAAAATCGGGCCACAGCCCCCGTAAACACTGCGCACAAAGCTATCAATTCAATAGCAATCACCGACCAGTTGTTTTAAACGCATCCGACCCATGGACTAGGGTTTTCCCGCAGTTCATCGCATTCACCTTGAATTTTGCTTACTCTGAACTTACAGTTAAATTTCAGATGGGGAGATGGCAATGTTTCCATGGCTCACGCAAGCAGTTCCCTTTTCCGAGCTTCACCGCATCAAGGAATGGCACATCGCGCACGCACTCGACCATCCCGTTGAATACCAGTTGTGGGACGTCGTGCTCACTTCCTGGTTTATGGGTTGGGTGGGCTGGCTGCCCACCTGGGTGCTGGATGCGTGGTGGGCCAGCGGTCCCTGTGTACTGGGCATGCTGGCCCCCCGGCTCTACGTCGGCTGGCGCGCCCGTGCCCACGCCCTGAACCGGCTGCGCTGCGACTGGATTCAGGGTTAGCTCAGGTGCAAACCCCGCTGGTCTCAGGGCTTTCGGGCTGCTCCGCTGTTCTTCATAAACTTCAAAAGCTCCTTGTCATTGCGCCGGATGTGCAGTGACAGCCAGTCGCGAAGCACGGTGGACAGCTGGGATGCCACCGTGATGCTGCCCGCCCGGTATTTCGTCTGCAACTCAACGAGTTTCTCTATGAATTTGGCATGCCCTATCTTGTGGCGATCCAGATGGGGGAACTTGGCGGATTCCATCAAGTGCTCCTCCCGCTGCAGGTGGTCCGCCGTGTAAGCGATGAGCGCGTCAAGAATCTTGGAGACCACTTCCTGGCCACGCCCCTGGCTCGTTGCGGTATGCAGTTCGTTGACCAGATCCACCAGGTGGCGGTGATCATTGTCAATCGGACCGTTGTCGATCACCAGGTCATCTGCCCATTCAAAATATGCCATATCGCGTTCTCCTCGCCTGTTTGTTCAAGTGCGCTTGAACTGTGTATCTGTCATGCCAGCGCCAAGCCACTGCCATGACCCAGTTTGAAGACACTCACGACCTGAACCATGTTGTGCGCCTGATGTTCTAAAGATTGCGCTGCCGCCGCGGCTTCTTCGACCAGCGCCGCATTCTGCTGCGTGACCTGATCCATCTGGGTCATGGCCTGGTTGATCTGGTCAATGCCGGCCGACTGGTCCTGACTGGCCGCCGTGATCTCTCCCATGATGTCGGCAACGCGGCGCACGCTCACGACGATTTCATCCATGGTACTGCCGGCCTGCTCGACCAGCTTGCAGCCTTCGCTGACGTTGTCGACCGAGGCGCCGATCAGGGTTTTGATCTCCTTGGCTGCCGTGGCCGAGCGCCCTGCCAGACTGCGTACTTCACTGGCAACCACCGCAAAGCCGCGCCCCTGCTCTCCGGCCCGCGCGGCCTCCACCGCCGCGTTCAGGGCCAGGATATTGGTCTGAAATGCAATGCCATCAATCACCCCAATGATGTCGGCAATCCTTTTGGAGGAAACATTGATTGCCTCCATGGTGTGAACCACCTGGGACACGACGGCACCGCCTTTGACCGCCACCTCCGACGCAGAGCCCGCCAATTGGTTGGCATGCTTGCCGCTGGCATAGTTTTGTTTGACGGTGGCGGCCAGCTCTTCCATGGCGGCCGCCGTCTGTTCCAACGCGCTGGCCTGTTCCTCGGTGCGCGAGGACAGATCCAGGTTGCCCGCGGCAATCTGGCTGGTGGCGGTGGCCATGGTGCCAGCGCCTTCGCGAACCGCGGACACCACCTTGATCAGTCCGTCCTGCATTAATTTGAGTTGGGCCATCAGGCTGGTGCTGTCACCCGGTTTCAAATCGATGGGCACACCCAGATTCCCGCCACCGACGCGCTGTGCAACATCCGCGGCCTCGCCAGGCTCGCCACCGAGCTGAAGACCAATGGAGCGGGCCGTTACGAAACCCAATAGCCCGGCCACCACAATGCCCAGGACGATGGACGTGATCGAGACCATGCGGATGGTGGCATAGCGGGTCACCGCCGTGTCGTACTCCGCTTTGGCGACGTCGAGCTGGAGTTTCATCAAGGCGTCAATGCCGGCGCCCACCGGCACATACAGCGGACGGATCTTGTCGACCACCACCCGCTGGGCTTCCTGAACGTCATTGGCGCGCAAAGCCGCCACGGCCGGTCGCAAGCCCTCCTGCACGAACCGGCCCCGATCCTGGGCAAACTGTTTGGCGATGATGGCTTCCTCGGGCGTCAGCACGGTGGCCATATAGGCATCCCAAACCTTGGTGATGGCGGCGATGTTCGCCTCGACCTCTTCGGTGTTGGGTTTGATCGTCTGCGGATCTGGCGTCACCATGGAGACGGCAATGGCCAGGCGGTTGCGCAACAGCCGACGCTGGATTTCGGCAATCTGGCCCATCGGTATGGTTCGGTCCTCGTACACCGTCTGCAGGGCGCCATTGGACATGTGGATGCCATACAGACCCACACTGCCGATCACAATCAGCACAGCAGACATGAGGCCGATCAGCATCAGCAGACGCGTGGATATCTTGAGGTCACGGAATTTCATGGGGCGTCCTATTTCTTTTGAAGTTGGATTAATAGCTTCGTTTTCGCAAGCTTACCCTTGTCTGGCTGCTCTTTCACCAGTGACGAGCGCAACAGCCTCACTGCGCTGCAGTTCAGGCATGTCCTGCGTAAATGCGTACGCCTCAAATCCCTCGACAGTCAGCGGCCGACTGAACAAGTACCCCTGATACGCGTGGCAACCGGAACTGGCAAGGAAATCCCGCTGCGCTTGCGTTTCAACCCCTTCAGCGATCACACCCAGTCCCAGGCTTCGGGCGAGCGCCACGATGGTCCTGGCGATCGCAGCGTCGTTCGGGTCAATGAGCACATCCCGCACAAAGGAGCGGTCGATCTTGAGATGGTTCAGCGGCAAGCGCTTCAGGTAGGCCAGTGACGAGTAGCCGGTACCGAAATCATCGAGTGCAAATCCCACGCCTTGGGCTTTGAGCAGCAGCATCTTCGCAATGGTGTCCTCGACATTTGACACCAGGAAACTTTCGGTCAGCTCCAGCTTCAATCGACGCGGATTGGCCCCGGTGCTCTTGAGCACCGACAGCACCTGGTCCACGAAGTCGCCCTGGCGAAACTGGTGGGCGCTGACATTGACCGCAACCGTGAGATGTGCCATCTCCGGTCGAGCCGCCCACAGTGCCAATTGGGTGCAGGCGGTTTCCAGAACCCAGTGGCCCAGCGACAAGATCACTCCTGTTTCCTCGGCCAATGGAATGAACTCTGCAGGTGGCACCATGCCGCGCTCAGGATGGTGCCAGCGCGCCAGCACCTCAGCGCCCGTCACATGCCCGGCGTCTGCGACCAAAGCCTGGTAGTGCAGCGAAAATTGCTTTTCCTGAACGGCCTGGCGCAAATCCTTCTCCATGGCCACGCGATTCAACACGGCCGTTTCCATGTCGGGATCAAAGAAACGCACTGCATTGCGGCCCGCTTCCTTGGCACGGTACATGGCCATATCAGCCTGCTTCATCAGGTCATCCATGGTGGTGACCTGCCCCTGAAACAGGGTGGCGCCGATACTGGCCGTACTGCGGTGTGCAAGACCACCGAGGCGGTAACTCTGGTTGAGTGTGGCGAGTATTTTCTCTGCGGCGGTCTCGGTGCCGGATGCCGCATCCGTCTTGCTCACACTGAGACTGGTCAGTATCACGACAAATTCATCACCCCCCAGCCGGGCCACGGTGTCACCATCGCGCACACAACCCGTGAGGCGCTGCGAGACTTGCTTGAGCAACAAGTCCCCCATGTCATGACCCAGCGTGTCGTTGAGCGACTTGAAATTGTCCAGGTCGATGAACAACAAAGCGCCGTACGTTCCACTGCGCCCACTGGAAGTCATTGCCTGCTTGAGTCGATCAAGCAGGAGGGTCCGGTTGGGCAGTCCTGTGAGTTGGTCAAAGAAGGCCAGCGCTGTAATTTTTTCTTCCGCCTTCTTGCGATCTGAAATATCCTGGTGTGACCCAACGTAATGGGTCACATCGCCCTCGGCGTCTCTCACCGCAGAAATCGTGAGCCATTTGGGGTACACCTCCCCATTCTTGCGTCGGTCCCAGATTTCGCCGGCCCATTGGTCTGTCTTCTGGATGGCATCCCACATGGAACGGTAATAGCTCGCATCATGGCGGCCCGATTTGAACAGGCGCGGCGTTTGTCCAATCGCTTCTTCTGCGCTGTAGCCGGTGATCTCGGTAAAGGCGTGATTGATTCGAAGAATCACGCTGTTGGCATCCGTAACCACCAGGCCGTGTTGCGATTCAAACGCGGCCGCAGCGATGCGCAGATCGGCTTCTGCCTTCTGGTTCGCGGTGACATCCCGGGCGACTCCCACAAAATTGGTAACCAATCCCTCGGCGTTGCGAATGACCGTCGCCGAGATGTCCACCCACAGGATGCGCTGGTCGTGCGCAATGTAGCGTTTGACTATTTGGTAGTTTTCGCGTTTGCGGGCATGAATTTCGTCGACAAAAACCAGGTTCAGATCCAGATCGTCTGGATGGGTAAAGTCGCGGGCATTCATGCGCTCCAGCGCATCCGCGTCAAACCCCAGCATCGCGCGAAAAGATTCATTGAAACTGGTAATCTTGCCGACTTTGTCGGTCGAGAACATGCCCGTATTGGCGTTCTCGAAAATACCGCGAAACCATGCTTCACTGGACTGCAGCGCTGCCAGTGTGTTCTTTCTGTCGCTGATATCGGTATAGGTCTCGATGTAGTGGCTGATGACATGCTTGTCGTTCTTGACGGAGGCGATGGTGAGCCAGTAGGGACGCACCTCACCGCCTTTGGTGCGGTTCCAGATTTCGCCTTCCCAGCTTCCATCACGCATGATCGTTTCCCAAACCGCCGCCCAGAAATGCGCGTCCTGGCGGTCTGAGCGAAGGAAGTCCAGCGATTGGCCGATGGCTTCATCGGCCGAATAGCCCGTCAATTTGGTGAACGCTGCATTGACCCGAAGAATCACGTCATTGGTATCGGTGACCGCGACGCCCTGGTGCGACTCAAAAGCAACCGCCGCGATGCGAAGCTGCTCTTCAGACTGGATGCGCGCGGTAATGTCGCGCAAGGCACTGGCAAAGAACAAGCCGTCATCGGTTTCAATCCGGCTCAGGCTGACCTCAACATCGCACTCACTGCCATCCTTGCGCCGCGCTTTGACCGCCAGCCCATTGCCCATGCGCCTGGCATCGGGATTCCCGGCGAACTCAGATCGCTGCGAGGGATGGTTTCCACGGTATCGGCGCGGAACCAGTTTATCGATCGACTTGCCCATCAGCTCTTCGACAGAATAGCCCAGCAAACGTTCCACTTGCTGGTTGGCCAGGGTGATGATGCCTTGTGCATCGCTGATCAGCAACGCATCGGGCGTGGCGGCAAAGAAAGAGTGCAAGCGCGCATCACTGGCGCGAAGGGCCTGCTCCTTGCTGGCTGCCAATCGCAGATAGACACGACGACGCTGTTGGTAGAAGAACAGGCTCACCAAGGTCAAGGCCAGCAGGGCCATGAATATCCCGACCTGCGTATAGAGTTCATTGCGCCACCCCGCAAAAACGGCCATTGAATCCCGGGAAACAGCAACCACCAATGGCTTGTCCATATTCAGATGGTCAGGCTGTATCGTTCGCAAGGCCGTGAAACGATTGGCCTCGCCGGTGACAGCCGATGCTCCGACCAACAGGTTGTTGGGCTCGCCGCTAAGGATGTGCCGATAGAACATGCTGCCCGGCTGGAACAAATCCTTGCCCATCAAATCTACCCGTTCGGGCGCCATCAGGAACAGCGCTCCGTCGCCATGGGCCAGATAGGTCCACATGTCGGGCGAGTCCCTGACGGAGTCGAGCAGCGTGTTGAAATAGCTCGGATTTACGCTGGCAATCACGATTCCGCCAAACTCTCCATTGGGCCCCGCAACGATGCGGTACACGCTCATGACCCAGGAATTGAGGATGGTTTTGAAGGGTGGGGTTACATGAAGGATGTTGCGCTGGGGGGCTTTGAGCGCTTGCTGGAAATAGTCCCGCTGCGAGAGGTCTTGCCCAACCAACTCGTCCTTGTTCGAAGCCAGTGCACGCCCGGTGGCGTCAATGATCACAAGGGTGCGGATGCCCGTCAGGGTGTCGCCAATGAGTTTCAGTCGTTGGCCGGCCTTTCGAAAGCCATCATTTTCCCGGCGCCAGGTCGGCATGCTTTCCAGAATGCCGTCCAGCGCGCGACTGGTTGAAAACAGCTGAGGGACCAGATTCTTCTCCACGACGGCGGCCTGATTCGTGAGTCGCGCACGCTGTCGATCATCGGTATCCATGTAATCACGGTACAGTGAGTACGCAATATAGCTTCCCAGCACCAGCATGGCGACCAGAAGGTACAGCCATTCGACCACTTCGCGTCGGTAGTGCGATTGGGGTAGCGGCGTATTCATGGGAGCAAATCGGTTCTCATAAAAGCACTCCCTATTCCGGTCGCGCCGCAACCATTACGGCTCAAACAGGGCGGGGGCGGCATCGCTTCGCATCCACTTCATCACCTCGGCGCGCGTTCGGTAGGGAACCGTGCCAAAGCGCTTGAACCGCGTTTCGATGTCCTTCAAGGAAGCCTTTGAAAAGTCCAGTTCCGGCAGGGGATGGCCATCGGCATTCATCACCAGTCCCCAATTGGACTTGAGCTGCCCGCCCTTGAAACTGACCACTTTGAATGACCATACGGAGGCAGCCCAACCCTGCTGCGCATACGCATCAAAACTGGCCCGGGTGATTTGCCCTCCCAGTTCGTCCTCCAGATCCGCCCAGGGCTGGAACTCGCCCAGGAACAGGGGGGTATCCAGCGCCGCCATGCGGTCTTTCCACGCACACAGCCCACTGCCCGCGGGCACACATTGCAGCCAGTTCCTGTGCACTTCCGCCCCCGGCTTGCCCCAGCCAAAGTGACCCGGATAGGGATGGGTTTCAAAGACGACGTTGTGCATGCCGTGTTCCCGGGGCTTGCCGTAAGCGCCTATGCCCTTGGGATGGTCTGCCAGGAGGATGATGTGGCGGGGGTCGATCTCACGGATGCTGGCGTACAGCTTGCGGCTGACCTCGGCCAGTTGCACATCGGTGCTGCCCCAGGGCTCATTGAGCAGCCCGTAAGCGGCCACGACCGGGTTGTCCTTGTACCGTGCGGCGATTTGGCGCCACAACCAGTCGGTTCGTTCCTGGTACTCAGGCGTTGTCCAGTACAGGTTTTGGCCGGCGCAGCCGCTGTGGTGTTCCTTGCCCTGCGACCCCACGGCCCCATGCAAATCGAGGATGACATACAAGCCGCGGGCCTTGGCCTGGGCGATTGCCACGTCCAGGTAATGCCAGGCATCGGGCCTCAGGTGGCGGGGCTTTTTTTCGTCCTCGATCAGGCTCCAGATAAAGGGTAGTCGCACCATGTTCAGGCCGAACTGGGGTATCAGATCCCAGTCCCGGGTCGTGATCCAGTTGTCACGAAACAGCCGGATCAGGCGCTCACGCTCCTGGAACCCGAATCGCTGATCCAGCACGGCCTGTAGCGTGCACTGGTCGTTGATGGCCGCATGGTCGGCATAACCCATCATCCAGAATTCCGGCAACAGCCAATTGCCCAGGTTGGCACCCTTGAGCTGGATGGGTCTTCCGTCGGACTGGACCCACTGCGTACCCTGGGTGCGCAGCATCGAATGGGCAGCCTCCTGTCCCGCCATGGACGCTGACGCGCCCAGCTGCCCGAGCAGAACGGCCAGCAGAGGCAACAACGTCCGCCCCAGCGTGCAACCGATACGGACTAAAGCGCCCATGCGGCACTAGTCCTGCAGTTCAAAATTGGCACGCAGGCGGATGTCCGCCGCAGACGCACCGACCATCAGCTCGAAGTCGCCCGGCTCGGGCCCCCACTGCAATTGCGCGTTATAGAACGACAGTTTCTCGCGGTCCACCGTGAAGCTCACGCGGCGCGACTCGCCGGGTTCGAGCCGCACTTTCTGGAAGTCTTTCAGCTCACGAACCGGGCGCACGACGGACGCCACCTTGTCATGCACATACAGTTGCACCACCTCTTCGCCGACACGCTTGCCCGTGTTCGTCAGAGTCAGTGATGCGGTGATCTTGTCGTCCTTGCGCATGCGGGTCCGGTCCAGGCGCAGGTCTGCATACGCAAAGTCCGTGTAGCTCATCCCGAAGCCGAAGGGATAGCGCGGGCTGCCCTGCAAATCGATGTAGCCGCTGACATAGCCGCCGGCCTTGTCGCCGGCAGCCGGACGCCCGGTATTGAAGTGGTTGTAGTACACGGGAATTTGCCCCTCGCTGCGCGGAAAGCTCATGGGCAGCTTGGCGCTGGGATTGGTGTCACCCAGCAGCACATCGGCAATGGCATTGCCCGCCTCACTGCCCAGCCACCAGGTGTACAGAATGGCGGATACGTTGTCCGCCATCCAGTTGAATACCAGCGGTCGGCCCGCGTTGATCAGGGCCACCACCGGTTTGCCGGTGGCCTGCAATGCCTGGACCAACTCTTCCTGCACCCCAGGCAAACGCAGGCTGCTGCGGCTCTTGGCCTCGCCGCTCATGTCCCAGCGCTCGCCCACGCTCACCACCACCACATCGGCCTGCCGGGCAATGCGGATGGCTTCGGCAAAGCCGCTGCGGTCATCGCCCTCAATCTCGCTGCCCTTGGCATACAGCAGGCGCGTGCCACTGCCCAGATGGTTTTTGAGGCCGTCCCATTGCGTCACGATGAACTGGGAGTAGTCGACTTCCGGCAAGACGACCGACCAGAAGCCGTGGTTGTCCTTGACGGCCTTGACCATGGGGCCAATGAAGGCGATGGTTTTCACGTCCCTGGACAAGGGCAGGAGCCCATTGCTGTTCTTCAGCAGGACAATGCTCTTGGCGGCCATCTCGCGCGCCGCCTGGCGATGCGCCGCATGGCCAACCAAGGCCTTTTCGCGCTCGGCGTTGCTGAAGCGGAACGGGTCGTCAAACAGTCCCAACTCGAACTTTTTGCGCAGGACGCGCCGCACGGCGTCATCCAGCACGGCCGGTGTCACCTTTTTCTCGGCCAGCAGCGCGGGCAGGTGGTCACGGTAGGCATTGCTCTCCATGTCCATGTCGCTGCCAGCATTGATCGCCAAGCGGGCGGCGGCTGGCTTGTCTTTGGCGTAGCCGTGCGCCACCATTTCGCCGATGGAGCCCCAATCCGACACCACAAAGCCGGTGAACCCCCATTGGCCCTTGAGAATGTCGCGTTGCAGATAGGCGCTGCCGGTAGCCGGAATGCCGTTCAGGTCATTGAAGGAGTTCATGAAGGTCGCGGCGCCCGCATCCAGCGCGGCCTTGAACGGCGGCAAGTAGGTCTCCCACAGCATGCGTTCGCTCATGTCGACCGCGTTGTAGTCGCGCCCCCCCACCGCGGCGCCATAAGCCGCAAAGTGCTTGGCAGTGGCCATCACCGCATCCAGATCGCCGAGGTGCTTGCCCTGGAAGCCCTTGACGCGGGCATAGGCAATCCTGGAGGCCAGGTAGGTGTCTTCCCCCGCGCCCTCCATCACGCGCCCCCAGCGGGGATCGCGTGCAATATCGACCATGGGTGCAAAGGTCCAGTGGATGCCGCTGGCAGAGGCCTCGATCGCAGCGATGCGGGCCCCCTGCTCGATGGCGGCCAGATCCCAGCTGGCGGCCTCCGCCAGGGGAATGGGGAAGGTGGTCTTGTAGCCATGGATCACATCCATTCCAAACAGCAGCGGAATCTTCAGCCGCGACTGCATCGCCACCTGCTGGTACTGGCGGGTCGAATTGGCCCCGATCACGTTGAGCAGCGAGCCCACGTGCCCTTCCCGGATGCTCTTCTCCTGGTCGCCCTTGAAGGTGACGGGCCCGGTGGCCTGCGACTCGCCGGAGTACTGCGTGAGCTGACCCACCTTCTCCTGCACCGTCATGCGCTGCAGCAGCGCCTCCACTTTGGCGTCTACGGAATCGGCAGGAGCAGCTACTACGGACATGGGCATACAGACCTGAACCAGGCACCACGCGGCGCCCAACACATGGATTTTTTTCATTTGAGACATCAGGAACGGCCTTCCATGGCGACGCGCGTGCCCGTCTGCCCGTCAAACCAATGGGCATGCTCGGGCGCAAACTGCAAGCCGACCGCCTCGCCGACCTTGACCGCTACATTGGGCGCCGTACGGGTGGTGATGGCGCCCGTCGCGGTCTTCACCACCACAAAGGTGTCCGCCCCGGTGGGCTCCACCAGCAGCACCTCGCCGCGCCACGGCGCATCGGCGCTGAGTTGAATGTGTTCAGGGCGAAGTCCCAGCTGGCCCTCACCAGCGAGTGGACAGGCCACGGAACAACTCCCATTCTGGAAGTTAAATTGACCTCCAGCCCCCGTGTGGACTGCGTAGCCAGCTATGAAATTCATAGTAGGTGAGCCGATGAAGCCAGCCACATAGGTATTGGCAGGACGGTTGTAGATATCGTCCGGCGTGCCAATCTGCTGCAGCACGCCGTCTTTCATGACCGCAATGCGACTGCCCAGCGTCATGGCCTCAATCTGGTCGTGTGTGACGTACACGCTGGTGATGCCTGACACAAGGTGCAGGCGCTTGATCTCGGCGCGCATCTCGACCCGCAGCTTGGCGTCCAGATTGCTCAGGGGCTCATCAAACAGAAAAAGTTGTGGGTCGCGTGCCAGCGCACGGCCCATGGCGACGCGCTGGCGCTGGCCGCCCGACAGCTGCGACGGGCGACGCTGCAGCAGATGCTCGATCTGCAGCATGGCCGCCACCTCGGCAATCCGTTTGGTGCGCGCCTCCTTGGGGACCTTGCGCATTTCCAGCGCAAAGCCGATGTTGTCGGCCACGCTCATGGTGGGGTACAGCGCGTAGCTCTGAAACACCATGGCAATGTCGCGCTGGGCGGGCGCCACGCCAACCACGTTCTTGCCGGACATGCGCAACTCGCCTTCGCTGGGTTGCTCCAGGCCGGCAATGATGTTGAGCAGCGTGGACTTGCCGCAACCGGAAGGCCCCACCAGGATCAGGAACTCGCCCGGAGCGACCTCGATGTCAATGCGCTTGAGCACCTCGACCGCATGGGCGTCCTTGCCGTAGATTTTCCGGATGCCGGCGATGTGTAAGGAGGCTGCCATATGTTCTATCCCTTCACGGCGCCAGCCGTGAGTCCCTTGACAAAGTATTGACCGGCCAGCACGTACACCAGCATGGTCGGCAAGCCGGCGATCATGGCCGCGGCCATGTCCACGTTGTAGCTCTTGACACTGCTGGAGGTGTTGGCCATGTTGTTGAGTCCGACGGTGATGGGCTTGCTGTCAGAACCACTGAAGGCCACGCCAAACAGGAAATCGTTCCAGATGTTGGTGAACTGCCAGATCAGCGTCACCATCAGGATGGGCGTGGACATCGGCACCACGATGCGCCAGAAAATGCGCCAGAAACCGGCCCCGTCCATGCGGGCCGCATTCACCAACTCTTTCGGGATCGCCGCGTAGTAGTTGCGGAAGAACAGCGTGGTCCCGGCCATGCCGGCCAGGCAATGCACCAGCACCAGCCCACTGATCGAACTGGAGAGCCCCAGATAGCCCAGCACCTGGCTCATGGGCAGCAACACGACCTGAAACGGCATGAACACGCCAAACAGCAACAGGCCAAACAGCAGCTCACTACCCCGAAAGCGCCACATGCTCAACACGTAGCCGTTGACGGCGCCCCAGGCGGTCGAGAGCAGGACGGCGGGAACGGTCATGCTGACCGAATTCCAGAAGTACGGACTCAAGCCGCGGCAATCGACTCCGGTGCAGGCCGCTGACCACGCCAGTTGCCACGCGTCAAAGTTGACCGACACGGGAAAGCTCAGCAGGTTGCCCGAGCGGATTTGCTCCGCGTCCTTCAAGGACGTGGACAGCATGACGTACAGGGGTGCAAGAAAGAACAGGGCCGCCACCAACAGCACGGCATACAGCAGGGTGCGGGACACGTGCTTAACGATCATGGGGCTTGGCTCGCAATTCGCTGTACAGGTAGGGAACCACGATGGCCGCGACCGTCGCCAGCATCATGGTGGCGCTGGCGGCGCCCAGGCCAATTTGTCCGCGCGTAAAACTCATGACAAACATGAACGTGGCGGGCACATCGGTGGCATAACCGGGCCCCCCCGCAGTGAGCGCCATGACCAGGTCAAAACTCTTGATCGACAAATGGGACAGCACCAGAATGGTGGAAAACATCACCGGTCGCAGTATCGGCAGAATGATGCGCCAATAAATGCGCGGCAACGATGCCCCATCCATTTGAGCTGCCTTGATGATGCTGTCGTCAATGCCGCGCAAGCCGGCCAGGAACAGCGCCATGGCAAAACCCGCCGATTGCCAGATGCCGGCAATCACCACGCAATAGATGGCCGTGTCCGACTGCACCAGCCAGTCAAATTGAAAGCCCGTCCAGCCCAGATCGTGCATGAGTTTTTCGATACCCATGCTGGGATTCAGGATCCACTTCCAGGCGGTGCCCGTAACGATGAACGACAGCGCCATGGGGTACAGATAGATGGTCCGAAGAACCCCCTCGGCCCGGACCTTCTGGTCCAGAAAGATGGCCAAGATGAGCCCCAGAACCAGAGCGCCGCCGACGTACAAGGCGCTGAAAATTCCCAGATTCTTCAGCGCCACCCACCAGCGATCCATCCCGAACAGCTTCTGGTACTGCTCCAGGCCGACAAACTCTTCGTAATTGGGCAGCATGCGCGAAGCCGTCACCGACAGAACCCCATTCCACACCATCAACCCGTAGATGAAGGCAAACCCCAGCACAAAGGCGGGGGCCACGACGAGCTTGGGTACCAGGGATTCGAGCGAACGCGACACGGCAACTTTCTGGTGAGGAGGCGAAGCGCCGGCTTACTTGGTCGCTGCGGCCTTGGCAATATTCTTCATGCCATCGGCGACCGAGATCTTGTCGTCCGACCAGAACTGGCTGACCGCGTCCTTGATGGCGCCTTCGGCCGCCGGCTTGATCGCCATGCCATGGGCCACGGACGGCACCAGGCCGCCGACCTTGGCGGTTTCAACAAAGTCCTTGCTCGACAGCTTGGCGCAGTCATCGAACTTGTCCATGGACATATTCAGGCGCACCGGGATGGAACCCTTGTTGAGGTTGAACACCTGCTGGAACTCGGTGCCCATGATGGTGGCCGCGAGGTCGCCCTGCGCCTTCTGGGCGCCCGCGTCCTTGAGCTTGAACATGGCGAACGAATCCACATTGAAGGTGTAGGCGTTGGCGCTACCCGGCGCGGCGGCGCACAGGAAATCCTTGCCAGGCACCTTGCCGGCCGCGACAAACTCACCCTTGGCCCAATCCCCCATGAACTGGAACGCCGCCTTGTCCTGAATCACCAGGGCGGTGGACAGATTCCAGTCGCGCCCGGGCGCCGCCGGGTCCACATAGGCCTTGATCCGGCGGAAAGTCTCCAGCGACTTCTTCATGGTCTCGCTGGTCAGTGCTTTCTGGTCCAGCTTGACCAGGGCGTCGTCATAAAACCTGGCGCCGCCCACCCCCAGCACGACGGATTCAAAGGTGGTGAAGTCCCAGATGTTCTGCCCGCTGTGCGCCACCGCAATCAGGCCGGCCTTCTTGATCTTGTCGGCCGCTACAAAGAATTCGTCCCAGGTCTTGGGCATGCTGGCGACGCCCGCCTTCTTGAGCGCCGCGGCACTGCCCCACAGCCAGTTGACACGGTGCACATTGACCGGCACCGCCACATAACTGCCCTTGTATTTCAGAACGTCGGCGACCACCTTGGGCAACAGACTGTCCCACTTCTCGGCCTTGCCCACGCTGTCCAGATTGGCCAGCACCCCTTCGGAAGCCCACTCCTGGATCGCCGGGCCCTTGATCTGCGCCGCGGCCGGTGGATTGCCGGATACGACCCGGCTCTTCAGTACGGTCGCGGCGTTGTCGCCACCGCCGCCCGCCACGGCGAAGTCCTTCCAGACATGGCCTTTGGCTTCCATCATTTTTTTCAACTCGGCAACCGACTTGGCTTCGCCACCGGAAGTCCAGTAGTGCAGGACTTCAACCTGCCCGGCCACTGCCGCGGTTCCCGCCAACACACATGCAAGTACCGCTGTCAACTTTGAAATCTTCAACATGGAATGTCCGATTCTGTAAGGCTCACCGCCCGGTTATGAAATGGAACGGGCGTCCGCCGCAACCCGCTTTGCGACGGACGCCCCTTCGCCCGCTGTGTAGGGTTATTATGATTGGAATCGTTTCCAATTTCATTGGTATTTCCCCTAATGTGAACCGAGCGCCGGATCGCTAGTGGATGCAAGACCGGTTTCCATTCGTCCGGCAAAACGGCGGCTAAAGCCAGGCAGCTCGGGCACCTGCACGCTCAGGTCGTACCAGCATCCGCTTGGCTGGATGGGCCACCTGAGGGACGATTCCTGATGGGGCCGCACAAAGCGGCGCACGGGCAAAGCCTTCTCGTAGGCATTGGCCTGAAAGATGAACGTGCATCCGGCATGGCCCGCGTTGCGCAACTGCACATCCAATGCCCCCGTGGTCGGGCTGTACCCCACTTCGATTTCGGGCCAAGGCGCCCGTGCCGACGCCAAGGCCGCCAGGTTCCCGGTGAAATGGCGATGGAATCCATTGGGGCCCAGCACCCACACATCGTAGGCAGCGCCTGATTTTTCCAGCGGCCAGACGTCGGCAAGCTGCAGCCCTCCTTCCACCGTATAGCGCCTGGGAATTTGGGACAGGTCCAGACGGTCGTACACATGGAACACCGCGGCCGCCGACCCCGCATTGGAGAATGTCAACGCCAGTGTTCGACGCTGTGCGCTGACGACGGAATCGACCTTGAGTTGGTACGGCAACGCCCGGGAAGGCCTGGTACCCGCGGCCTGACGGGGTAGCGCCAGCGTCAGGGGCGGGTCCGGCCGGGTGCGTCCCGGCAAGGCAGCAGCGCGCAAGGCAGGCGCCAAGGTGTCGGGCCGCGCCGGCAGCTTCGAAAGATCCGGTCGGGAAAAATCGAGCGCACCCGTCAAGTCCCCACACACCGCACGACGCCACGCCGAGATATTGGGCTCCACAACCCCAAACCGCTGCTCCATGAAGCGGATCACCGAGGTGTGGTCAAACACCTGGGAATTCACCCAACCGCCACGGCTCCAGGGCGAAATGACCAGCATGGGGACCCGTGGCCCCAGACCATAGGCCGCGTGCAACATGCCCTGCTCGGCGGCCGTGTTGCGGTAACCGGGCAATTTTTCATGGTACTCACCCCGCGTGGCGACCGTGGAGCCGCCGGCCAGTACCGCTTTGGCCGGGTCCTCATGCCACGTGCGGTAGGACGGCACCGCAGGTGGCGGCATGTGATCAAAGTAGCCGTCGTTTTCGTCAAAGTTCAGGATGAACACCGTGCGGCTCCAGACATCCGGGTTGGACGTCAGCGCCTCCAGTACCCGTGCCGTGAAGTGCGCGCCCTGCGCCGGGCTGGATTTTTCAGGATGTTCAGAGTCCTGCGCGCCGGCCACGATCCAGCTCACCTGGGGCAATGCGTTGGCCTGCACGTCAGCCCGGAGTTGCAACAGATCCCGGGTCGTCAAGCCCCGCAACCTGAGTTCGGCCACCGCCCCGGGAAGACCCGCATGGGCATCGCGAAAGTTCTTGAAACCGGCGAGCGGGTTGTCATCGTAGTTATCCGCCATATCCTGGTACACCTGCCATGTGATGCCGGCCGCCTGCAGCCGCTCGGGATAGGTCGTCCATGTGTAACTTGGCACGCCGGGCCTGGAATGCAGTGAATCGAGGTCGTTGTAAGTGGCCGGTCCATGGCCGTTGCCACCGGGATCGTTGGTGCCGGTCCACAGGAACAGGCGGTTGGTGTTGGTGCCGCCCTGAAATGAGCAATGGTAAGCGTCACACACCGTGAAGGCTTCGGCCAATGCGTAGTGAAAGGGCAGATCGGCCTCGCTGTAATAGCCCATCGCATGCAGGCCCTTGGCATGGGTCCAGTGGCGCATGCGGCCGTGGTCCCACGCTTGCTGCGCATCCAGCCAGCTGTGGGGTGTTCCCTCGGCCCGCATCAGATCAAAATTCTGCAGCGTATCGAGATGGAACGGAAGCACCGTCGCGTCTGACGCCTTGGCACCCACGGCGGGTTGTCGCAAAACACTGCCCGGCTTGCCCGTGCCATGCGCAGCTACCGGTACCGCAAATCGGTCTGAAAACCCGCGAACGCCACGCATGGCACCAAAGTAGTGATCAAAGGACCGGTTCTCCTGCGTCAATACAACGATGTGCGCTACGTCTTGCATCGTTCCGGTGTCCCGTCGCGGCTCTACTGCGAGTGCATCGCGTATCGATGGTGGGAGCGCTGACAAGGTGACGCCCGCACCAACCCCGCTGGCAATACTCTGCAACAGCTTGCGTCGCGACAGTTCCCGCATGCAGTGGCTTCGAAAGCCGGGCTAGTGCTTCACGTTCCAGACAAACGTTGCCACACTGGCATCGGCCATGGTGTAGGCAAAAGTCTGGCCCCCCTGGCTCACGGAGAAACGGCGTGAAGTGTCCGCAGCATTCAACACAATCAACACGACGGAGTGGTCGTCCGCATTTTGGAAGGCGACACTCTCCAGACCGTCCACCCCGGCGGTCGACGCAATGCGGTGAGCACCGGGTCGCACAAAGCGGCTGGCATGGGCCAGCGCATAGTAGTCAAAATTGCGGGTTACTTCACCGGTCCTGGAGTTGATCGTCACCACACCCCGGCAATTGCCGCATCCACCCAGGTGCGGCCCATGGTTTTCGTCCAGCGCAATATTCCACATCAGCACACCCTTGGCCCAGCCCCGCGTCGTACCCAGAATCAGGTTGCGCATGTACCAGGGCAAGGTCTCGCGCCAGTGGGGCTTCCATTCCCCGCCCGAGCACTCGGTAAAGTAGGTTTCCTTGTCGGGGTAGGCATCGTGCACGAGGGACTGCACCGCCACATCGCCGGAATAGCAGTGCCAGGCGACCCCAGCCACAAAGGGGCGCGCCTTGTCATCGGCCAGGACCGCCAAGGGGGCTTGCGGTTCATCCCAGTTGTGGTCCCAATCCAGAATGCGTACCGGCTTGGCACGCCGGGCAAAGAGGGGGCCCAAGTGCTCGCCGATGAGCCTGGCGCGGGCAGCGGAGTCCACCCGCATGCCAGGGTAGTCCTTGGGCTCGAAATGCGGTTCATTTTGTGTGGTGACCGCATACAGCGGAACGCCTTCGGCTTCCATGGCATCGGCAAACTTGCCAAGGTATCGCGCAAATGCGCCGTAGGCGTCTGGCCGCAATGCCCCTTGAAGCAAACTGTCGTTGGTCTTCATCCAGGCCGGCGCGCTCCAGGGCGAGGCCATCACCCGCAACTGGGGGTTGATGGCCAGCGCGCTCTTGACCACGGGCAATACATCGGCGCGCATGGGGGCTATGGAAAACTGGGCCAAGGGGTCGTCGGTCTGGCCTGCGGGCACGTCGTCCAGTGTGTAATGGCTGCGTGAAAAATCCGACGCGCCAATTGTCAGACGGGTGAAACTGAAACCAACACCGGGCGACTTTCCAAACAGGTCCGCCATCAGGGCCTTGCGCTGTTGATCGTTCAGCCGGTGCTGGATCAACCACGCCGAGGCGTCGGTAATGTTGGCACCAAAGCCGACCATCTCCTGGTAGCGCTTGCTGGCATCGACCTCGATATTCAATGGCAAGGATGCCTTGGGGTCAAAAAAGGTATCCGCCTCCTGGAACAGCAGCTTCGACTGGTCGGTCAGCGTCACCCAGCTGTGCACCGCCGCCCCCCGGACCGGTGCGCCCCCCCCCATCGACGGTGCCTGCAGCGATGTACACCCCGCCACGGAAAGGCCTGTCACCATCAGCGCAGCCAGCGTGGAATTCAACCCAATTTTCATCATTGATTTTCTATTACCTATTCGCATAGCGCGCGCACTACAGGCGCTGCTCGGAAGTCTTGTCGAAGAGTGAGACTTTTGCCACATCGATGGTGAATCGAACCGCTTCGTCAACGCGAAACGTCAATGCCCCCGTCACGATTGAAGACAGGAGATTGCCGTTGAAGTCGATCCAGACCACATGGTGATTCCCCATGGGTTCAATCACCGAAACAGTCGCTTGCAGCTCCCCCGCGGCATGGATCAGAAGATTCTCCGGACGAATGCCCAGAAGGACTTCCTGTTCATTGCCGGGGCGACCCATGAGCGGGCAGGACGCAATATCCAGCGTCAGGCCCTTGGATACAAACACCAATCCATTCGACGACACGTTCAGTCTTCCGCTCAGGATATTCATGCCGGGAGATCCGAGAAATCCGGCAACGAACAGGTTCTCGGGTTTTTCGTAGACCTCGGCCGGCGCCCCAATTTGCTGGATCTTTCCATTGCGCATCACCACGATGCGTGTGGCCAGCGTCATGGCCTCCACCTGGTCATGGGTCACATAAATCATGGTCGAGCCCAGGTTCTTGTGCAGCAACTTGAGCTCGCGGCGCAGCTCGGCGCGCAACTTGGCGTCCAGATTGGACAAGGGCTCATCAAACAAAAACACCCCAGCCTCGCGCACCAACGCCCGCCCAATGGCAACCCGCTGGCGCTGGCCGCCGGACAGCTGCGAAGGCTTTCGATGCAGCAGCGGCTGCAGTTGCAGCATCTCGGCCGCGCGGTTGACCCGGCGCTCGATTTCGGCCTTGGGTGTGCCGTTGATGCGCAGCCCAAATGACATATTGCGCTCCACCGTCATGGTGGGATACAGCGCATAGGACTGAAACACCATGCCGATATTGCGGTCCGTCGGATCCGCCCAGGTCATGTCGGTGCCGCCAATATCAATGCGGCCACCGGCAACATCAATCAGCCCGGCAATGCTGTGAAGCAAGGTCGATTTGCCGCAGCCCGAGGGCCCCAGCAAAACCAGGAACTCTCCGTCGACCACATCCAGACTGAGATCCTTGATGACCTCGTTGTTCCCAAACCGAATACAGAGATCATGAATTTCAACGCTAGCCATGCCTTACCCCTTCACTGCGCCAGCGGCAATGCCCCGCACAAACCAGCGACCTGAAACAAAATAAATGATCAACGGCACCATTGAGGTCAATATCGTGGCTGCCATGTTGACGTTGTAGAGCCGTGTACCGGTCGTGGTGTTGATCACATTGTTGAGCTGCACCGTCATGGGCAGGTTGTCCCGCCCGGCGAACACCAGGCCCAGGATGTAATCGTTCCAGACACCCGTCACTTGCATGATGGCCGCCACAATGATGATGGGCGTCGACATGGGCAACATCAGCTGCACAAATATCCGGAAGAAGCCACCGCCGTCAATGCGCGCCGCCTTGAACAACTCCTGGGGAATGGACAGGTAGTAATTGCGAAACAGCAGCGTCATCACCGGCATGCTGAAAATGACGTGGACCAACACGATGCCGGGCAGCGAGCTGAACAGGCCCAGCGTGGCCAATATGCGCACCAGCGGAAACATCATCACCTGGACGGGAATGAAGGCGCCCATCATCAGGATGCCAAACAGCACCTGAGAACCACGCGGCCGCCAGAATGACAAGGCATAGCCGTTCAACGCACCCAGGAAGATCGGCAGTATGGTGCTGGGGATGACGATCATCAGCGAATTCCAGAAGCCGCCCCGAATGCCGTCACAAGAAACCCCGGTGCAAGCCGATGTCCACGCAGCAACCCACGGTTCCACGGTGACGCTCACCGGAAAGGCGAAGATATTGCCAAGCCGGATTTCGTCCATGGTCTTGAACGACGTCACCAGCATGATGTAGAGCGGCATCAGGAAAAACAGGGATGCACACAGCAAGAAGGCATAAACGCCAATGCGCGCCGGACCCAGGCGACGGGGACGCAGCGTGATGGGCAGTGGGTTGGCGACTGCCGTCATTTGGAAGCCTCTTTCCTGTCGGCCCGGGCGCGCGCATACATGAACGGCGCAACCAGTGCCAGTACGGTCAACAACAGCACAATGGAACCTGCAGAGGCCAAAGCGATATTGGCTCGGCCAAAAAGATGGTCCATGATGAATTTGGCGGGCACTTCACTGGCCGTGCCAGGGCCGCCCTGGGTCATGGAGATGACGGAGTCAAACACCTTGACCACGGCTGTCAGCAGCAGGATGAACACGGTGGCAACCGATGGTCCGATCATGGGTAGCACGATGGAAACATAAACACGCCAGGTCGGAATTCCGTCAAGCCGCGCAGCTTTCCAGATTTCTTCGTCAATACCACGCAAACCCGCCAGCAGCATGGCCATCACGAGACCCGAGGCTTGCCAAACCGTGGCAATCACAATGGTGTAGATCACCATGTCCTGGTCAATGATCCAGTCAAACGTGAAGTCTCCGAACCCCATTTGACGCACGGCCTGCTGAAGCCCGTTGCCCGGGTTGAGCAGCCACTGCCACACCAGACCGGTGGCAACAAAGGACATGGCGTAGGGATACAGAAACACCGTGCGGAATAGGCCTTCCCCCATCACTTTCTGGTCAATGAACACCGCCAGCAGGAAACCAATCAACATGCAGGCCGCGATGAACAGCACACCGTACACGGCCAGGTTTTGCAGCGACAACAACCAGCGGTCGTTATTGAACAGGCGAACGTACTGCGCAAACCCCACCAGTTCATCCGATGGAAAGGTGCGTGAATTGGTGAACGAGATTTTGAGAGACCACAGCACCGTTCCCAAATAGGCAACGATGACGGTCGCGGCCATGGGCAACAGGGCCGCCCAGGACACCAGGTGCCGCAAAACAGCCTTGGAATTGATTTTCATGGAACGAGAAACACCGTCAGTTCGCCAAGGCGGCTGCAATGTCTTTTTGCACCTTCTCGACCGGTAGGTTCTTGTTCCAGTAGGCCGTCAAAATATCGTTCAACGCGCCGTTCTGGTCAGGATTCATGTACACCTCACCATTGCCCAACTGGCGGGACTTGTCCTTCATGATGGCCAGCCCTTTTTGGGCACACAGATCCATCCTGGACGAGTCCACATCCGTGCGAACCGGAATGGATCCCTTCTTGTTGCTGAATTCCACCTGCGTGGCGGGAACCAGCATGATTCCAGCCAACATTTTCTGCGCCTTGATGGCCTCCGCGTTCGTGGTCTTGGGGAAGACAAACACATCACCCTGAATGATGTAGGCAGACTTGGGCCCAAACCCCGGGATACAGCCATAGTCCTTGCCCGGCGTCTGATTGGCCGACGTGAACTCACCTTTGGCCCAGTCCCCCATGATCTGCACACCGGCCTTGCCCGTGATGAGCATGGCCGTGGCGTCGTTCCAGTTGCGTCCTGGCGCGCCTTTGTCCACATACGATTGCAGGCGCTTGAACGCCAGCAGAACATCCTTGAAGGCTGCGCCCTGGATGGCCTTTGCATCGTGATCGCGGAACACCTTCAGGTACAGGTCGGAGCCGCCCACGTTCGCCAGCATCGCAGTAAAGACGATGCTCTCTTGCCAGGGTTGGCCGCCGTGTGCCAGGGGAATCAGCCCCGCTGCCTTGAGCTTGTCCAATACCAAAAATAGCTCGTCCATGCTTTTAGGCTCGTCCGCAATGCCTGCCCGCTTGAAGGCAGCCTTGGAATACCAGAACCAGGTTGGCATGTGGATATTCACCGGCGCGGCGTAGAAATGCCCCTTGACGCGAACCACATTGAGTACCGTCTCGGGCAGAAACTTGTCCCAACCGTCCCTTGCAGCCACATCGTCGACGTTGTTGAGCATGCCTTGCTCAACCAGGTCAAGAAACTGCTTCGTTGTATTGAACTGTGCGGCCGTTGGCGGGTTGCCGCCCACAATGCGGTTGACAGCGACCGACCGGGCCTGCTCACCCACCGCGATGGCCGTGTCAACCCAGACTCCACCCGCGGCGGTATAGGCTTCTGAAAATTTCCTCACCGCAGCGGACTCTCCACCTGAAGTCCACCAGTGAATCACTTCGGCCTTCGGACCGGCCGCATGAACCGGGGTCAACAATCCCAAGGCCGCAACCAGGATTGCCACCCATTGGCTTGCATTCAACATCACATTGCTCCTCTCAGGAAGGCGCGGTACCACTCACCGCTTGCTTTGAGGCGACGCTCCTGCGTTTCGAAATCAATATGGGTCAAGCCAAAGCGGCGGATATAGCCCTCGGCCCACTCGAAGTTGTCCAGCAGGCTCCATGCGAAATAGCCTTTGACCGGAATACCCATGCCCACAACCTGCCGCAGGGCCAACAGGTGGCGCTCCAGATAGTTGCGCCGCTGGATGTCTTCTACCCGGCCATCGGACGTCACGGTATCGTCGTACGTCGAGCCATTCTCAGTCAGGTAAATCTCCGCAGGCTGGTATTCACTGGCGATGCGACTCAGCAGGGTGACCATTCCCTCGGGAGATACTTCCCAACCAAATGCGGTTCGCTCCACGTTTTGCGTTTCGACGACACGTGTGGACATCGCCCCCACGCCCGGAGCATCCGCAACAATCTCGGGAAAGTAGTAGTTCACACCCAGAAAATCAGTGGGTGTGGCAATGATTTCAAGATCCCCGTCCTGGATGACCGGCGCGTTGTCGCCCAGTATCGACCACACGTCGTCCGGATAGCCCCGCCCATGCAACGGGTCCAGAAACCAGCGGTTGCGCAAGCCGTCATGGCGCCGGGTTGCTGCGATGTCCTGTTCACGGTGCGATGCCGGTTTGAGCGGATGCAGGCTCAGCGCAGCACCAATGCGCGCATCGGGCACATTGCGCCGAATGACAGGGATCGCCAGGCCATGCGATACCAGCACGTTATGACACACCTGCAAGGCAGTTTTGAAGCTCTTGATACCCGGGGCATGGACGCCTTCATAGTGCCCGTGGAATGCGGTGCACCACGGCTCGTTGTGCGTAATCCAGTGTTTGATCCGGTCGCCGAGGTGGCGACTCACGACATCGGTGTATTCGACAAATGCGTCCACCGTATCCCGGTTGGCCCAACCGCCCTGATCCTGCAGCGCCTGCGGCAAGTCCCAGTGGTACAGCGTCACCCAGGGCTCAAGCCCTCGCTCCAGCATGCCATCGACCAAACGCGAATAAAAGTCCAGCCCCTTTTGATTGGGTACTTTGCCGCGACCCTCAGCAAAAATGCGCGGCCAGGCAATGGAGAAACGGTATGCATTGGTGCCCAGGTTGCGTGCAATGTCGAGGTCCTCAGGCCAGCGGTGGTAGTGGTCACAGGCCACCGCGCCACTGGATCCATCCCGGATAGTGCCGGGCTGGGCACAAAAACGGTCCCAAATGGACTCACCCCGACTGTCTTGCCCAATGGCTCCCTCAATTTGATAGGAGGATGTGGAACACCCCCATCGGAAGTCCGCTGGGAAATCTCGTCTCTGAAGGGTGGTGGTATCTGAATTATTCGTGTTCTGCATGTAGTCGTTGTTATTGAGAATGGGTATCCGACCATCAGTGTGTGGCCATGACCACTGATGAACGCCAGGTGACACTGACAGGGAACTCACGCTCCACCGGATAGCTTGAACCGTAGCAACGATTGAGCAACCAGTGCAGCGCGTTTTGGGTGATTTCACGCCAGGGTATGTGCACCGATGTCAGACGCGGGGCCGAATACTCGGCACTGGCCGTGTCGTCGTATCCCAGTACCGAAATGCTTCCCGGAACCGAGATCCCTTGTTGCTGAAAATAGGACATGGCACCGACTGCCATCTCGTCATTGGCACAAAACAGGGCCGTGAATGGATGCCCCGAAGCCACCAGCGCGTTGGCCGAAGCCCAGCCACCCTCTGGTGAAAAGTCGCTGTAAAGGGTGGGAACCTGGCTGGTGTCAATGCCGTTGCGGCCCAGTTCCCCCATGAACGAAGCGATCCGTTCAACGTTATCGGGAGAACTTTGTGGTCCGGCAATCACCGCCAATTGACGGTGCCGCATTTGCAGCAATGTTTGTGCAGCCAACACACCGCCGCGTGTGTGGTCAGCGTAGAAACACTGTTCCGGTATGCTTTCAAACTGGTGGTTCAATGCAACCAGCAGGTCTTTCTTGGGGCCCAGCGACTGAATGTCTTCCTCTGTCAGAGCGTTGCTCATCACCACAAGACCATCGCAACCGCGTTCCACAAGAAATTCCACGCCCTCTTGCGCCTGCTGGCGCACATCCCCATCACCGCAGCCAAAAGCGACAACCATATGCCTGCCGCCCGCTCTCAGCTCCATATCAATGGCCTGGAGGATGGGCGTATAGAACGTTCCCTTGAGTAACGGGATGTACACGCCAATCATCTGGGATGAACCCGACAGCAGGGACCGCGCCGCATGCGATGGCCTGAAGTCAAGCGTTTCAATGGCTTGTTTGACCTTCAATGCCGTCGCGGCAGAAACGGACCCTTTGCCGCTCACCACACGCGACGCGGTTCCGACCCCCACTCCCGCAAGAGTTGCTACATCTTTAATTGTTGCCACAGCGAAATGTCCTGCTTAATACCAAGTCGACGTTGAAGTAAGGATAGGGATCCACTCAGACGGCTGACTTGAGAGGGATAGATGCACAGTTTTTGGCAACAAACTCGGCATGGGAAGGCATGATGCTGACGCACTTTTCTATGACCGAATGGATGTTGGCAAAAGTATCTGCGATCTCCTGAGTATCTGACACATCCACCATGGGGTCGTAGCTTGAGGCGCGAAGCCCCTGTCCATGCATGACCTCCAGCCAACTCTTCACATCAAACAACTCCTTGTCTTTTGGAAGAATCCGGCCACTGCTCGCATACAGCGATATTTTCTTCTGCAAAGTATCCGGTATCTGCATCGTCCGGCAGTAATTCCAGAACGGCGAATCGTCCCGTTGGCTCAGTTTGTAATGGAGTATCAGAAAATCCCGAATTTGCTGGTACTCCAGATCCGACTCGGCATTGAATGCATCGATTTCCACCTGATCGAAGCGGCGATCCGGAAATATCTTGATCAGTCGCGAGATCGCGGTCTGTATCAGGTGAATGCTGGTCGATTCAAGTGGTTCAAGAAATCCGCTTGAAAGTCCAATGGACAGACAGTTCTTGTTCCACACCTTTTTCCGCTTTCCAGGAACATACCGAATGTATCGGGGATCTGCAAGCGGCTTGCCATCCAGGTTCGCCAACAGCACGCTGAGCGCCTCTTCATCGCCCATGTACTGGCTGGAGTACACGTGCCCGTTCCCGATTCGGTGTTGCAGCGGGATGCGCCATTGCCAGCCTGCCGTGCGCGCCGTAGAACGGGTCAAAGGCTGGAACTGCCCCCCGGATTCGCACGGTACGGCGATCGCACGATCGCACGGCAACCACGCACTCCAATCCTCAAACCCCGTATGGAGAAACTGCTCGATCAGCAAGCCCCGCATACCGGAGCAATCGATAAAAAAATCCCCGGTAATTTTTTCTCCGTTGTCCATGACCACGCAGTCAATGAACCCATCCGGTTCACGCAGCACGGCGTTTGTGATTTTTCCTTCCAACCGGATCACGCCCAGCTTTTCACTGAACTGGCGCAAAAACCTGGCATACAGGCTCGCATCAAAGTGAAAGGCAGTCGCAATGTCCGCCAATGGAGACCCCGGCATGTCGCTCACAGGACGCAGCATCTTTGCGGCCCTTGCGGCCACCGAATTGATGGAATAGTGGGCAAGGTCACGCGCCCTGCCCAGTCCACTCAATTTTTGCCAATAGGCATGGAACGCCCCCGTCGGCAAGCCCGAGGGATATTTACCAAAGGCATGGATGTAGGAGTCCCCCAGCTTGCCCCAGTTGACAAATTCGATTCCAAGCTTGAATGTGCCCTGGGTTGCTTTCAGGAGTTCGTTTTCATCAATTTCCAGCGCATCATTGAACGCCTTGATGGGAGGAATTGTGGCCTCGCCGACTCCGATGGTTGCGATCTCGTCTGATTCAATCAGGCGTATGGTGCAACTATTCTTCAAGACCTTGGACAAGGCTGCGGCCGTCATCCAGCCCGCAGTCCCCCCTCCGACGATCACGATATCCCGAATATTGTTTTGTTGCACACGCGCCCCATGAATCCTGTTACCACGAAGAGCCCTGTTGATCGATCTCAACAGGGCTGCTTGATGGTGATGCCTAGAACTTGTACGTTGCGCCGACCAGCATCGTGCGCCCGTAGGTTGCGTAGGTCATTGGCAAGACGCCCACCTTGTTGTCGGCTCCGACTTGAAGGCTTTGGCTGGTCGAATACGGCGTATCCGTCAGGTTGTTGACCTGAAGCAGCATGGACAGTCCTTTGTAAGGCCCGCTTTCGAAGGCGTAGCCAAGCTGCAGATCCACGGTCGTCTCGGCGGCAATCCTGCTGGTCACATTGTTCAGCAACACACCGCGTGTTGTAGCCTCGTATGCCGACCGATAGCGCTGGCTGATTCTCGATGAGAAGCCATTCTTTTCGTAGTACATGCCGATGGTGTTCACAATGCCGGAAAGTCCATCCAGGGAGCGATCCGGATTGTTGGCTTCGTGCAATGAACTCCGTGTTGACGACCAGCTTGCTGTCACACCAAAGCCGTCCAGTGCCTGCGTAAACAGGCTGCCGTCCAGTGAGGCACTGACCTCGACACCCGAGACCACGCCGCCGGTGCCATTTGCAGGTGCGGTGACGGTGCCAAACGGCGAGGTTGGCTGAACACCGCCTGGCAGAATCGTGTTGTTGAAGCTGGAGAAGTCACGGATGACACTCTGGTTGTAGATGAAGGTTTCGAGGTCCTTGTAGAAGGCCGCTCCAGCCACATAGCTGCGCTTGTTCAGGTACTTTTCCAGTGACAGGTCAAAGGACTTTGCGCGCCATGGTTCCAGCTTGGGGTTACCACCGCCCGAAGCGCTCCACAGGCCATAACCCGGCGTTCCAGGCTGGTTGCCCACCTTGGGCTGGTCTGCGCCGGCCCGCAGATCATCCATGCGTGGACGCGCCATCGTCTTGGCCCATCCGAAGCGTCCGATCAGGTCGGGTCGCAGACTGAACACCAGGTTCAGACTTGGCAGCACGTCGTTGTAGTTTGTGCCGTCGCCCACGGGATAGATCTTGTCATTGACCCAGGCAAAACCATTGGAGAACTGGTCCGTGTGAACCCATTGCACACCCACGTTTCCGCGAACGGGCACAGCACCCAGTTCAGAGTCGATGTTCAGCTTGCCATAGACCGTCGTGACCTTTTCGTGCATCCCGTAGTGGTTATCCTTCTCTTCCCATGGAGAGGCGACCTTCTGGGAGTACAGGCCAAACACGCTGGGCACGTCGAACGACAGGATGCTTCCGTTGAAGCCACTGCCACTCAAATCCGTTGGCGAGCGCAGGGCATTGGCCGGAACCGGCATGGAAGAGGCTCCGCCTGCAAGCGAGAGATTGAACTGCGTGCGATTGACTTCCTTGTTCCGCTCCGCGTAGTTCACACCACTCTCAACCCCGCTGAAGAACCCGTCCAGATCATGTTTGCCCACCAAGCGGAACGCCCGAATCTCGTCCGTGATGCGCGGTGACCGGATGACGCCCCAATTCGATGGATCGCGCAGGAGAACCGTCGACGGATCGGTCAGATTTTGACTGGTCGAATAGCTCTGATTGCCAGAGACGCCGAGTCCCGAGAAATTGTAGACGCCGGTTTGCACGGGCGATGCATAGAGCTCGGTATAGTCTTCATTTCGCACAGCGCGCGAATAGTTGATGTCGGCGATGGCGGTCCACTTGTTGGCCAGTTTGAACGTGTTCTTCCAGCCAATGGCGGAAAGGTCGTCCGAACGGGTCAATTTGTCGCCACGGATAAGACTCACCACGTCGGTCATGGAGCCACTGGTCACCACCGTATTGCCCTCGATGTTGGACGTTGCAACGTTGGAGTAGGCAGGATCTGGTGGTGTGCCGTTCCACGGCCCCGCGAAGCCCAGCAAGGTGCGCCCGGTGCGGTCCTGCTTGAAATTGGAATAGTACAGATCCAGAACGCTGTGGTAATTCTGGTTTGGCTTGTACTCCAGCACGGCCATCAGACCGTCCCGGACCTGCGAACTGGACGTGACGTTTGCGTCAAATCCCTGGGCCACGGCCGCGTAGCCGTTGGCGGTCTTGGGCACACCCACGAATGGTGCGACACCCCATTGTGTGTAGTCGCCACTTTCCCAAGCCTTGTATTGCTTGCTCTGCCCTGGTGAATTGAGGTGTGCGTAACCCAGTGACAAACCCAGCGTGTTGTCCGCGAACTGGTCCACGTAGGACACACTGAAACGGTTACCGGTGCCGCTTGCACCATCGGTCAACGTACCGTTGGAATTGCGTTCACCCCGAACATTGACCGACACCTTGCGTCCACGGACATCCAGGGGCATCAGCGCCTTGACGTCAATCGTTCCCGACAGGCCCTGCCCGATCAGCGAAGCATCGGGTGTTTTATAGACGACTGCGGAATTGATGAGTTCGGACGGGAACTGATCGTATTCAGCAGCACGGCTGTCGCTGGAGCTGACCATTTCACGGCCGTTGAGCAAAGCGCCCGCATAGTTTGGCGACAGACCGCGAATAGAGATGACCTGCGCGCGCCCATCGACACGTTGTGCCGTCAATCCGGGCAGCCGCGCCAACGATTCTGCGATGCTGGTGTCGGGCAATTTTCCAATATCTTCGGCAGACACCGCTTCAACAATGGAATCCGAACCTTTTTTTACCGCAATCGAACTCTCGATGCTGGCGCGAATACCTGTGACCGTCACAGCGTTGAGATTCGTCGTACTGGGTTGCTGGCCGTAGGCCGCAGTTGTCGCAACAAGAAGTGTTGCGCATGCCGCGGCAACAGGTCTTATACGCAGTCGAGCTGAGCCCGAGTTGCAATTGGCGGCAGATTTCCTCATTGAATTCTCCTATGGTCTTGCTAAAAATTTGGGGGCTTCGACGGTACCGGTATCACTGAAACACTGAATGCATTTATTTGTTGCATTCACATTGGAAACGTTTCCAATATGGTTAATATAGCACTGCAAAAGTGCATTGCTTATCCGGGAATTCCCTATAGCGGTGCGTTCGGTGTCATTTATTTCAGCGCTTAAACCTGGGGCTTTCAATGATCAATCTTGTGGCAATGGTCGTGCTTCTTGTCTGGAGTCTGGATAGCAGCGCCGAAGTCCGGTTGGCCCACATTTTTGGCGACCACATGGTGTTGCAGCGGCACCAGGCCATTCCAGTTTGGGGTTGGGCCCATCCCGGCGAAGACGTCCGGGTGGAGTTGAACCAGCAACAGAATCACGCCAGAGCAGATGCGAATGGGCGTTGGCATGCGATGCTGGGTGCCGAAGAAGCTGGCGGCCCCTATCGTCTGCGCGCGATGGGCACCAACAGCGTCGCAATTGAAGATGTATTGATCGGCGACGTGTGGCTTGCGGGTGGCCAATCCAACATGGAATGGTCAGTCGCGCAGTCCAATGATGCGGCGACCGAAATAGCGCAGTCCAGCTTGCCCCGCATCCGCCACATCAAGATCCCGAAGACGGTCGCCTTCCAGATGCAGGACGATGTTGGATTGGCACCCTGGAAGGTCAGCAAGCCGGAAAATTCGGGTGAGTTCTCTGCGGTGGGATATTTCTTTGCACGCGCATTGCACCAGGAGCTGGGTGTGCCCATTGGCATCGTCAACGCCACATGGGGTGGTACACCTATCGAAACCTGGCTCAGCCCCGGTGCAGCGCAAACGCAGCCTGACTTCAACATGCCGTCCATGCCAGCCGACGCCGCCGCATACAACACACGTTATCGGGCTCGCATCGTGGACATGCTGACCCGCTGGCAGCGGGGAATGCTATTGGATGGCGACCCGGCAACCCATTGGAGCTCCTTTGATTTCAACGACAGCGCGTGGCCAACGTTGCGAGCGCCTGGATACTGGGAAGAGCAAGGACTGCAAGACCTGGACGGAGTCGTCTGGTACCGCCGCTCCATCGAACTGACCAGCGCACAGGCGGCAGCCGGGGCAACTTTGCATTTGGGCATGGTTGATGATTGCGATGAGACCTATGTCAATGGGGCGTCTGCTGGCAACACCTGTGGATGGGATACCCCGCGCCGCTATGCCGTGCCGGCCGGCATGCTGCGCCCCGGCAAAAACGTCATTGCCGTGCGCGTCACCGACACCGGCGGCGGCGGTGGGTTTCATGGAGACGCCAATGCCATGCAATTGCAGACGGCATCGGGCAAGCTTGCGCTTGCCGGCGAATGGAGGGCACGGGTAGAAAGCGTGATGAGCAAAGACCGGGTCACGCCCAACGACCTCCCGACTTTGGCTTTCAACGCGATGATCAAACCGATCGCGGGCTTCCCGGTGAAAGGTGTCATTTGGTACCAGGGGGAATCCAACGTTGCCCGTGCACACCAGTACGCACAGACCTTCCCCTTGCTGATATCCGACTGGCGCAAGCAATGGGGGCAACCCGAATTGCCATTCTTCTATGTCCAACTGGCGTCTTTCCTGCCCGTGAGCAAGAACAGCGTGAACGGAAGCACATGGGCTGAACTGCGTGACGCACAGCTTCAGACACTCAAGGTGCCAAAGACCGGTATGGTCGTGACCATCGACATTGGCGATGCCGACAGCATTCACCCCCTCAACAAACAGGCCGTGGGGCTGCGGCTCGCGCGGCATGCACTCAAAAGCAGCTACGGACAAGCAGACAGGGTTGCCAGCGGACCACTGTATCGCTCCATGCACATCCGTGGACGCCATGTCGAAATCAATTTCTCTGCAGTAGGCACCGGACTGCTTGCCAAGGGCGCAGGCGCCCATTTGCACGGTTTTCTCATCGCGGACAAGCCGGGGCACTTCGTGCCGGCACAGGCGCGCATTGTCGGCAACACGGTTGTCGTGCACAGTCCACAGGTCGCCCATCCCACAGCGGTGCGGTATGGTTGGTTCGACAACCCGCAAGACAGCAACCTGTTCAACCGGGAGGGATTGCCCGCGTCTCCGTTCAGAACGGATGCATGGCCGTTGCTGACCGAGGGCGTCAAGTTTGAATATTGAACAGGAGTGGAGCACATGAAAAAGCCAAATGGGACCGCTGATCGAATGTCCCAGCCAAACCAATCCGCATCCAGACTGGCGCGAATGGGTCTTGCAGCGTTGGCTTTTCTATCCCTTCAGGTGTGCGCCTTCGACCTGCAGGCACATCGGGGGGGTCGCGGCCTGCTGCCGGAAAACACGCTGGCCGCCTTCGAGAATGCCATTCGCATGGGCGTGACCACGCTTGAGCTGGACATCGCCATCACAGCCGATGGTGTTCCCGTGGTATCGCACGACGCCCGCCTGAATCCGGCATTCACAAGAGATCCCGGTGGCCAGTGGCTGACCGCCAGCGGACCCCTGATCAAAACCCTGACTTTGGCTCAGGTGCAAGCCTACGATGTGGGCCGATTGAACCCGACGCACCCGTATGCGAAAGAGTTCCCGGATCAATCGCCACGGGATGGTCAACGCATACCCACGCTGGCCTCGTTGTTCAAGCTGGTCAACGATTTGGGGGCCACGGATATCCATTTCGACATGGAAACCAAGATCAATCCGCACAACCCGGGCAGTACGCTGGATCCAGAGCCATTCGTGCAGACCCTGCTCAAGGTGATTCGGAAAGCCGGCATGACCAGGCGGGTCATGGTGCAAAGCTTTGACTGGAGGACGCTGGAACTGCTCCATGCGTTAGAGCCTGCTCTGCGCACGATGTACCTCACCATTGAATCGACGCACTTCAACACGTTGAAGGACGGATCCTGGACTGCCGGACACCTGCTCAGCGACAACGCTGGCTCCGTTCCCCGCACGATCAGGGCATCTGCTGGCGCAGCGACCGGCGTGATCTGGGCGCCCAATTTCAACAACCTGAGCCCCGCGTTGCTGAAGGAAGCACATGACCTCGGCCTGAAGGTCATTCCATGGACCGTTAACCAGACTGCCCACATGCAGCAGTTGATGGACTGGGGCGTGGACGGCATCATTTCCGACTTTCCAGATCGCTTGCGCGACGTGATGGGGCGAAACGGGATGCCACTGCCGACCGCAGCGGGCAACTGAACCATTGGCCTTGGGGCGGCCCGGCGGTAAAACCAGGCGACAGGCCGCGGCTGAAAACTGCATTACAGTTTGGCCATGACTACACCCAACACGCCCCTCACCTGCTTTTTTCTCACGGTCAGCGATCACATTGCCCATCTGGTTCTCAACAAGCCCGAGTCGCTGAACACCATGCACCCCACTTTCTGGCGCGAGCTGGACACGGTGCTGACCCAACTGCACCAGGACGGCCTGGCCCGCGCCCTGGTCATCAGCAGCACCGGCAAGCACTTCAGTGCCGGCATGGCGCTGGAGACCTTTGCCGGTGCCATCACCATGGATGACCAGAGCCCCGAGGGTCGGGCCGCCATCTTCGATGTGCTGGCCGACATGCAAGCCACCTTCACCAAGCTGGAAACCCTGCGCATGCCGGTGATTGCAGCCATCCAGGGCGGCTGCATTGGCGGCGCGGTGGACATGGTCAGTGCCTGTTGCATTCGCTACGCGACGCCGCTCACCTTTTTCTGCATTCAGGAGATCAACATCGGCATGGTGGCCGACGTGGGCACCCTGCAGCGCCTGCCCAAGCTCATCCCGCTGGCCATCGTGAAGGAAATGGCCTACACGGGCCGCCGGCTGGACGCCAAACACGCGCTGCACTATGGCCTGGTCAACGCGCTGTTTGATACCGAAGAAGCGATGCTGGAAGCGGCCCTGAAATGCGCCGCCGAGATTGCCAGCAAACCCCCGGTGGCCATCTGGGGCACCAAGCAGGCCATCCACTACGCACGCGACCACAGCGTGGACGATTCGCTCAAGCAAATGGGCTGGTTGCAGGGCACCATCTGGAGCAACCGCCACGTCATGGAGTCCGTCATGGCCATGAAGACCAAGCGCCCCGCCGATTTCCCGGCACTGCAACCGCTCACGCGCTTTGTGGATGTGGGGTTGTAGGCTGCGCCATCAGCTCCCGGACCGCTCCAGGTTCAGCGCCGGCAGGCGCTTCAAGATATCTTCATCCGGCATGGCGGCGGTGTAGTCGCTCCAGCCGTAGGCTTGGGCTACGGCAGTGTCCAGTGCCTTGTGCGCAGAGTTCAGCCAAGCAGGGCGCTGGTTGTAGAGCTTGGTCAGCGTGCGCTCGGCCAGGGTTTTTTTCGTGGCCGGGGTTGGGCAGGATGCGGTCGGGGTACGGGCTCTTGTCCATGCCCAATGGTGTGACCTCGGGCACGCGGTCGGTCCACTCTGGCGGGTTAAGCCAGGCTTCACGCAGATCATTCAGGCGTTTGGCGTCCTGGGCTATGGCGTTGGCTCTTGGGTCTGGTGTTGGGGCATTGTGTGCACCTTGCTTTGTGTGGCGCGCGCCCGGCGGCAGAGGTGCCGGGGCCGCCGGTGCCCCATTCAGTACCCGTGCAGGGCGTATTCCAGCGCATCCCAGATGACCTGGGCCTGGCTTTGCAGGTTGGCAACGGGGCGGCGCAGGTCGCTGGGTTCGAAGGATGTGATAGCCAGGGTTTCCAGAATGAGGGATTCACCAGCAACTTCCAGACACGGGTTGAGCGTGGTAGCCACCTTGCTGGCTGCTGCGGACCGGGCCAGTGCGATAGTAATGATGGCTATGGGACGTTTGAGGAAAGTACTTTGAATGGCCAGAACGTAAGGATGGCTGTCGCGCAGTTCTTCCACCGGGTTGGGGTAGGCATCAAACTGCGCCATCAGCGGGCCTGTTCTGCAGCAGCTTTTTTCTTGCGCCATTCGTGCATGCGGCGTCCCATGGAACCGATCTTGACCATGCGCTGGTTCATGGCTTCAATGGCCTCTTTGTTCTCTTCTTCCCATTGCGTGCGGGCGGCTTCCACTTCTGCCGGGCTGCGCGCAGCGGCGGCGGCGCGGCGGGCCAAGCGCTCAGGGGTAAGCCAGCCGTCGCCTGTTGGGTTGGCAGGACTTACTTTGTAAGTGGCAGGCTGTTCCTGCGCGCTGGGCGCGACGGGCACGACCTTGACCGGCTGCATGACGATGCAGCCATCGTCCTGCACCGTCAGGTCAAACAACTGGCCCGCGTACTTTTTGCCCAGCGATATCTGGCCGCTGGCACCAACTTCCTTGAGCATGGCACAACCCTTCAAAAAAAACGTCATGCCATCATGCCGCATGAATAGACGCCCGTCAACGAAGGAAGCTACCCGCACAACGTGCGGGGCGCGGGTGGGGCGGATGCTGGGGGCGATTTTAAAAAGCGAAGCGTATGAGCCCCCGGTATCCGCCCCGCCCGCGACCCGGCGCCACCCGGAGAGACACAACCCGGAAGTTTCCCAAAAACACGCACAAAACGTGCATGCCAACACGTATTTTCCAAAGATTTCGAACACCTGTTGCACCCAATAAGCAGCACAATTTTCACATCTTTACCGCTGTGGAGCGCCCGCCATGAACATCACCGAATCCCTGCTGCATGCCCTCAAGGCGCATGGTGCCACCCGCATCTTTGGCATCCCCGGCGACTTTGCCCTGCCCTTCTTCCGCATCATTGAGGAGTCGGCCATCCTGCCGCTGCACACCCTGTCGCACGAGCCGGGTGTGGGCTTTGCGGCCGATGCCGCAGCGCGCATCAATTGCGCACTGGGCGTAGCCGCCGTCACCTATGGTGCGGGTGCCCTGAACATGGTCAACGCCGTGGCGTCGGCCTATGCCGAGAAGTCGCCGCTGGTGGTGCTGTCGGGCGGGCCGGGCAAGGGCGAGGCGCGCTCCGGCCTGCTGTTGCACCACCAGGCCAAGACACTGGATTCGCAGCGCCAGATTTTTGAGCAAATCACCTGTGACCAGGTGCGCCTGGACGACGCCACCCGTGCGCCGGCCGACATTGCGCGCGTACTCGCGAATTGCATGCGCCACTCGCGCCCGGTGTACATCGAGCTACCGCGCGATATGGTCGCAGCAGAATGCCTGCCGGTGCAGGCCCTGGCTGCACCCAGGGTCGACACCGACATGCTGGACGCCTGCGTCGACGAGATTCTGGGCCGGCTGTCCAGGGCCACCGCCCCGGTGCTGATGGCCGGCGTGGAAGTGCGCCGCTTTGGCCTGGAAGACAAGGTGGCCGAGCTGTCGCGCCGCCTGGGCCTGCCCGTGGTCACCACCTTCATGGGCCGCGGCCTGCTGGCCGAGGCCGACGCACCGTTGGTGGGCACCTACATGGGCGTGGCCGGACTGCCCGAAGTCACGCATCTGGTGGAGTCGTCGGACGCGCTGTTCATGCTGGGCGTGATCGTCTGCGACACCAACTTTGCCGTGTCGGAAAAAACCATAGACATGCGCAAGGCGATTCTGGCCTTTGATGCACAGTTGAACATCGGCTACCACACCTATGCCAAGGTGCCGTTGACCGCCCTGGTCGACCGCATGTTGGAGCGTGTGGGCACCAGCGAGAAACGCTTTGCCGTGACCCACCAGGTGTTCCCGCGCGGTCTGGTCGCAGACGGTGCCAGCATTGCACCCAACGACATTGCCACCGCGGTCAACGACCTGATGGCCGAGCACGGGCGCATGCCCATGGCCTCCGACGTGGGTGACTGTCTGTTCACCGCCATGGACATCGAGCACACCGCACTGGTAGGCCCTGGCTACTACGCCACCATGGGCTTTGGCGTGCCGGCTGGCTTGGGCCTGCAGGCCGAGACCGGACAGCGCCCACTGATTCTGGTGGGCGACGGCGCCTTCCAGATGACGGGCTGGGAGCTGGGCAACTGCAAGCGCTATGGCTGGGACCCCATCGTGCTGGTGTTCAACAACGCCAGCTGGGAAATGCTGCGCACCTTCCAGCCCGAATCCAAGTTCACCAATCTGGACGAATGGGGCTTTGCCCATATGGCCGCCGGCATGGGTGGCGCCGGGGTGCGGGTGCACACCCGGGCCGAGCTCAAGGCGGCACTGGACCACGCCATCGCCACGCGCGGCCAGTTCCAGCTGATCGAGATCATGATCCCGCGCGGCGTGCTGTCGCAGGCACTGCAGCGCTTTGTAGCCGGTGTGAAGCGGCTCAACGCCAAATAGGCGACCAGCCGCTGGCCCCTATTGCCGTGCCGTGCGGATATTGCGCGGCAAGGCCTGCGGGTGGCTGGTGCGAAATGGGTTGATGTCCAGACCGCCGCGGCGCGTGTAGCGGGCATATACGGATAGCTTCAGCGGCTTGCAGCGTGTCCAGATGTCCATGAAGATGCGCTCCACGCACTGCTCATGGAACTCGTTGTGGTTGCGAAAGCTCACCAGGTATTGCAGCAGGCCACCTTGCTCGATCTGGTCACCGGTGTAGCTGATCTGCACGCTGCCCCAGTCGGGCTGGCCGGTTACCAGGCAGTTGCTCTTGAGCAGGTTGCTGACAAACACCTCGGACACCGGCGCCTCGTCCGGCGTGGCGGTCAGCAGCTCGGGTGCCGGGGTGTACTGCGTGCATTCAATGTCGAGCCGGTCCAGGCTCAGGCCGTCGAGTTCGTGCACCGGTTCGCGGTCAAACAGGTCGGGGCCCAGCAGCGTGATGCCGATGGACGCCGGTGCCACCACCGGCTCGCCCGTCGTGCGCCATATCGCCTCGGTGATGTCAGTACGCAATCTGGCCTTGACCGCATCCATGTCGGCAAAGCGTGTGTTGTTGTAGCTGTTGAGGTAGAGCTTGAAGGATTTGCTCTCGATGATGTTGAGCGACTCGCAGGGGATCGTGAAATGGGCCAGTGCCACCTGCGGCTTGCCGCGCAGATTGAGCCAGCTCAGCTCGAACGCGGTCCACATGTCGGCGCCAAAGAACGGTGCCGCGCCGGTGATGCCGATCTCGACGCGCTTTTCCGCGCGGGGAATCGGAAACAGCAGGCTGGCGTCGTACTGGTCAATGTAGGCGGATGCCTTGCCCAGTTGGGATTGTTCCGGTCGGTTCATGGTGTAGTCCTGGGTGCTACATAGGGCGCCGGTGGCGCGGCTGCCTGCAAGTGGGGAATCAGCACATCGAGCATCTGCGCCACCGGCTCGGGTGGCAGGTCGTGGCCCATGCCTTCAATGCTGACCAGGCGGGCGCCGGCAATGCGCCGGGCCGTGTCTTCGCCGTGCACATGGGGCACCAGCGGATCGGCCGTTCCGTGCAGCACCAGCGTGGGGCAGGTGATGCGCGACAACTGCGCCGCACGGGTAATGTCGGACAGGACGGCCAGCATCTGGCGCAGCGTGCCAATCGGGTGAAAACTGCGTTGCACGCCCAGCAGAATGCGCTCGCGCATCTCGGGCTCGGGTGTGGGGTAACCCGGGCTGCCAATGGTCTGGAACAGCTTCACGTAATGGTCCAGCACGGCCTCGGGCGCGCTGCTGGCCGGGCGGCTGATCAGGGTTCGCGTCACGTCACGGCTAGCCTGCTTCAAGCCCTTGGCGCCGCTGCTGCTCATGATGCTGGTCAGGCTCAACACCCGCTGGGGCGCCGCAATGGCCACGCGCTGCGCAATCATGCCGCCCATGCTGACACCCACAATGTGTGCACGGGCCACGCCCAGCGCATCCAACACACCCAGCGCGTCGTTGGCCATGTCTTCCACGGTGTACGGTGGGCGCACCCGCAAGCCCAGCTTGTATTGGATGCCGGCCAACAGCAGGTTGGGCTTGCCCAGTTCATCAAAGTGTTGGCTCAGACCGATATCGCGGTTGTCCATGCGAATGACGCGAAAGCCCGCGTCCACCAGCGCCTCCACCAGTTGGGACGGCCAGGCAATCAGCTGCATGCCCAGGCCCATGATCAGCAGCACGGCTGGGCGGGTGTAGGCCTCGGTGTCCTGGGGATTGATCTCGGCCGTGTCCTCGACTTCGATGTCGATGCCGTTTGCTCTTATTTTCATAGCTGCTTACGCTCGTTCTACGGGGTCTACAGGCCTTTTTGGGTCTGGTTCTTGCGGCGGAATACATACCGCGCCGGGCTGGACTGGGCCGCGTTCCAGGCGTAGCCATCCACGTCAAATGCCCGCAGTTGCTCGGGCTTGACCAACTGGTGGGTGGCGGCAAAGCGGGTCATCAGCCCGCGCGCGCGCTTGGCCGAGAAGCTGATGATTTTGTAATCTCCGCTCTTGTATTCCTCAAACACGCACTCCACCACGCGGGCCTTGAGCGCGGTCGTGTCCACCGCCTTGAAATATTCCTGCGACGCCAGGTTGATGACCACCGGGCTGATGTCGGCCTGCAAACGGGTGTTGAGGTAATCCGAAATCTGTGTGCCCCAGAACTGGTAGAGGTCACGGCCCTGCGGATTGGCAAGCCGCGTGCCCATCTCCAGCCGGTAGGGCTGCATCAGGTCCATGGGGCGCAGCACGCCGTAGAGGCCGCTGAGGATGCACACATGGTCCTGCGTCCAGGCCAGGTCCTCGGCACCCAGGTTGCGGGCGTTGAGGCCGTCGTACACATCGCCATCAAATGCCAGCACGGCCTGGCGCGCATTCTTCTCGGTCGCCTTGGGCGACCAGGCCAGGTAGCGCGCCACATTCAGCGCCGCCAGCTTGTCGCTCAGCGACATCAGGGAGGCAATCTGCTGGGGCGACTGGGCGCGCAGCAGCTCGATCAGGGCTTGCGACTGCTTGACAAACAGTGGTGCAGTGTGGGGGTGTGGCCCCAGCGGGGTTTCGTAGTCCAAAGACTTGGCGGGAGACAGGAGAAACAACATACGGGGGGATTTCAATCAGACGGAATCGGCCCCCATTATCGTGAAACCCGCGAGCGCAAACTGCGCCGGGGTCTTGCCGCTCCAGCGCCGGAAGGCGCGGGAGAAGGCGTTCTCGTCCGAAAACCCGAGTTTTTCACCCACCAGCGCCACCGCCTGCCCGCCTCGCAGGGCCTGAACCGCCAGGTCATACAGCAGCGCTTCACGCAGGCCCTTGAACGAGATCGCCTCGGCCGCCAGCTTGCGGTTCAGGTGGCGCCCGCTCATGCCCAGCTCGTCGCCAATGCGCTCCTTGCCCCAGCGCGGGTTCTTGCGGATGAGCTGCTGCACCCGGGCCGACACACTGCCCTGCGGCAGCGAGGCCAGCATGTCATCGGCCAGCACACGCAAATGGGCATGCAGGTCCCGTCCGGCCTGTATCAGGCTGTGACCCAACTCGCCAGGAGCCATGGCCACGCCGTTGAAGGGCTGGCCGAACTGCACCGGACAACCCAGCAGCGCTGCATACGCCGCCACGTCGGCCCGCGGCGCATGGGCAAACTGCACGGCGCGCGGGCGAAACCGGCCATTGGTCATCCAGCGCGCCAGGCACACCATGCAGCCCAGCGCGGCCTCCACCCGCTGCTCCACGCACACCGTGTAGTCGGGCAGGTAGCGCAGCACCACGCCATCGGCATCCTGCACCACTTCAAAACGTGCGTTGTCCCCGATGATGGGCGCGTACTCGGTCAACACCTCCAGGCCATCACCCAGGGTGTCGCAACTCAGCAGCAACATGCCCACAATGTCCAGGTGACCGGCCTGCAGGTCGGTACCCACGGCCAGCGCCGCCAGCGGGTCGGTGGTGGCCTGGGCGAACAGGGCCCACAAACTGTCCTGCTGCGCCATGGGCACGCGTGTACCCTGCGTCAATGCCTGGCGCAGTGCATCGGGCACGCTCACGCCGTGGCGCTGGGCGGCTTCCAGAATGGCCTGCGTGAAACGGGCGGTGACGCTGTATTGGTCTTGCATGGCGGTGTATTGTGCCGGGCAACATCAACCCGGCATGCGCAATGCGAGGCTACTTCATTTTGGAAGGCAGCTTGATCGTCTCGCCGGCCACCATGAAGACTCCGCGCCCCCGGTGGTGCAGCGTCTGCGGTTTTTTGCAGACCGTGTCCACCCAGGCCTTGACGACCTCCAGCACGAAAAAGTTGTAGCGGTTCTTCAGGCGCGTATCGACCACCCGGCATTCCAGGCTGGCATAGCACTGCGCAATGAGCGGCGCTCGCACCAATTCGGCCTTGACCGGCGTCAGGCCAAAGGTTTCAAATTTATCGACGCTGTCGCCATGGGTGTTTCCGCACCCCACCACCTGGGCCGCCAGCTCGGCCGTGGGAATGTTGAGCACGCATTCGCGCGTGGCCGTCAGGGCTTTAAAACTGAAGTCGTGGCCACTCACGACGCAACCCACCAGCGGTGGCTCAAACTCCATCATGGTGTGCCACGACAGGGGCATCACGTTGGACTTTCCCTTGTGCGAAGTGGTCAGCAACAGTACAGGTCCCGGCTCCAGAAGACCGTAGACCTTGGACAGCGGGTAAGAACGTTTGGCCATTTGGATACCTCCGTCAATGTGATTCAGTGCAGCAAGTACGGGACTAAGAGAGGTTCATAAAACCGCCATCACGCGTGAGAGATCCACTCTTTTCCATGGCGTAAATGCAGCGGTAAAGAGCCTCGTGAGTGACGCCCAATTCACCCGCAATGGACTTGATGCCACCACCGATTGGGAAGCGGCCGTTCTCGCCCTCGGTCTCGATCAGATGCATCAGGCGCTCTTGAACCTTGGACAACGATAACCGTTCGCATTGCAGACGCAGACGCTTGACCTCTTTGTTGAGCATATTGATCCACCGGCCAGAGAATGCCGGATCGGTATCCAGCGCCTCGCGCATTTTTCGGATTGGCATCTGGATGATCCGGGAGTTGCTCACGACCTGGCCATGGCAGTGGTATGTGGGTGATTTGAGGCTAGCCTCGCTGATGAAGCCACGACGCGTGCGCTGCAAGATAACCACTGCGCCTTGGAGTCCCAGGCGCTCCAACACCACTTCGCCGCTGGCAACAAAAAACATGTGCGTGGGCTTGTGGCCTGCGGTGAAGAGACATGTGCCCTTGGGCGCCTCAATCTCCACGCAGGCGTCGAGCAAATGCTCGGGAAGCAGCGTCTGAAGTTCCTTGTGGGTGTCGGCAAACATAAACAAAGGCCTCAATATATGATAGCTATCATATGGCGAATACCATTCTTCAGCAATACTCGATGCTTCCAATCATGCGAGATGCCCATGTCGAACTCTGTATTCCAATTCGGCGAAATACGTCCGGAATACCAAATCCCGGTGCTCAACGAGCGGGCAGCCCGCGCTGCTGCGGGCATCTTGTTCTTCCTCGCTCTGATCTGCTTCATGAACGCCTGGCTGACCGGAAATTTCCAGCCCACGCGCGTGTTCATCGTGAGCTTCTTGATCGACTTCACGATCCGCATCTTTGTCAATCCGCGCTTTGCGCCGACGCTGATCGTGGGCCAATGGATGGTGTGCAATCAGCAGCCCGAATGGAGCGGCGCGCCCCAAAAGCGCTTCGCTTGGGGAATCGGCTTTGTTCTGGCCGCAGCCATGCTCTATCTGGTGGTGCTCAACAACGTGATTGGCCCGATCAACCTGATCGTCTGTTCGATGTGCCTGACCTTGCTGTTCTTCGAGACGGCCTTCGGCATTTGCATCGGCTGCACAATCTACAACCTGTTCAACAGGGAAAAAGCGCAGCTCTGCCCCGGTGGCGTGTGCGAGATGCCTGCCGGCCAATCGACGGGAACGTCCCTTGGTCAAGTCGCCACCGTCGCTGTCTTCCTGGTAGCGATCGCAGGCATTGCCCAATGGGTCTACAGCACTGCGCCGAAGGGCGCGGCAGAGTTCGAGAAGCCAATTGCCGCACAGCATGCCGCCCCGATCGATCCTGCCGAAGCTGAGCGTTGCAAGGTGCCCGATTACGCCAAGGCCATCGGCCACGAGGAAAAGTGGAAGCTGCACAACAACTGCAAGTGAGCATTGCCAATTAACTTATTGAATAATCAGGAGCATCTTTCATGAAAACAACCCGCAGAAGCCTCGTCAAATTCGCCGCTGCCGCATCGCTAGTGATGTCCATGGGCGCAGCGTGGGCCGCGCGACCCGTCGTTGAAATCATCGCGTTTGCTCACCCGCCGGTGCAATCGGCCTTGAAACCGCTGCGCGACTGGCTGGCGACCCAAGGCAGCCAGGCCCGCGTGGTCGAACTCGACATGGAGACACCAGCTGGCGAGAAGCGCGCGGCGGCTGCGGGCGTGACGGGACACGTTCCCATTCTGGTGCTGGTCAATGGCAAATACGCATTCACGCGCAAGGATGGCTCGTCTGTGGAATTCAAGAGTTTTCCGGCGGATCCTGGCGCGCCTGGACCCAAGGGCGCATGGACGATTGAGGATGTGAAGGCCGTAATCTCGGCCCCTCACTGAGCGATATAACGCATGTAAACCATGCAACTTCACTTTTGAAAGAGAAAAACATGTCCATGCCTGCGCAATCTTCCGTGTTGATTGAAGACGAACTGACCTTGCTTGAAGCACTGGTGCCGCTGCAGGGTCAACGCATCATTGAGCTTGGATGCGGCAATGCGCGTCTTGCCCGGGACTTGCTTGAGCAATTCACAGATTCCGAGCTGGTGGGTCTGGAAGTTGATGAGCGCCAGCACACCAAAAATTTGGCGGCGCCGCAGGAGCGCCTGCAGTTTGTCGCGGCAGGAGCCCAGGAGATTCCATTTGAGGATGCAAGTTTTGATCTCGCGTTGATGCTCAAGTCACTGCACCATGTACCTCTTCCCCTGCTGGCTCAGGCCTTGAAGGAAATAGCCAGGGTGTTGCGTCCCGGCGGGCACTTGTATGTTTCAGAGCCTGTCTACGCTGGCGATCTCAACGAACTGATTCGTCATTTCAATGACGAAGGCATTGTCCGGGCGGAAGCTCAAAAGGCGCTCGATCAGGCGCTGCAAGGCAGTGACTGGGTGCAAGTGACAGAGCGACGTTTTGACGTACCCGTGCACTTCCGTGATTTCGCCGATTTCGAGCAGCGGATGATGCGCCCCACCTACGCAGACCATCAACTCGATGAGAGAAAAATTGCGGCTGTGCGTGACGCGTTCAAGCCCCATTGCAGCGCTGCGGGTGCCCAATTTACGCGACCCATGCATGTGCGTTTTCTGGAACGAAACTGATCCCTATCAACGCATCACGTTTTCCGACACAGGGGGCCAGACACCGGGTTGGCAACGTTCCAGGCAATGACGGACACCAGTTCGTGGATTTCCTCGAAGGTGAAGTGTTCAACCAGACGGCGCCCGTATGCGCCGGGCAAACGAACCATGCAGGCTTGACCGTCCGGTAGCGTGACGCTAACGCCCATCACGTCCTGACCGTCCTCGCCCTCGACTGCGTCTATCAAATCCCGTTGCAATTCCATCAACCTGTCGTATTCGAGCTCTATGGCTGACTCGGTGGCCTCGGGTACCGCGTCAGCCAGTTCGACCACAAATCCCTCAATCTGGTCAGGTCGGAACTGGCTGGGCATCCCATGGTCGGCGAGGTATGCCATGAAGCGATCGCGCAGGACTTCGTCGAAAAAAATGTATTCGTTACCCATGCCGACTCCCATCAAACGATTCAGTGTTTCGCCGGAGCGGTTGCCTTTTCCGCAGCATCCAGTCCCCCCTTGGCCTTCCATTCGGCAAAGCCACCTTGCAGGATGCGCACGTTCTCATACCCGGCCACCCGCAGCGCAAAGCCCGCCTGCGCCGACAGCGAACCGGTGTTGCAGTACAGCAGCACCGGCTTGTCTTTCGGGATGCGGCTGCGCTCGGCCAGCGTGCGGCGCCATTCGATGTTGACCGCGCCGGGAATGTGTTCCTTGGTGAATTGCTCCTTGTCACGGGCGTCAATGACAAAGAACTTCTTCCAGTCGTCCTTGGGGATTTGCTCCGGGAAGATGGTGGCGCCACCGTAGTCCACGAAGTCCAGATAGGACTCCATGGCATCCACCACGGCCTTGTCTTCGGCTGCGGCAGGCAGGGGGATGATTTGCACGGCGATGGCCAATAGCGCAGCCGTGATCAGGGATCGTTTCATTTTTTCCTCGCATGGTTGAGAATAAACAGGGTGGATGTCATAGGGTTCTCCTTGGATCATCAGGTCTTGGTGATGGGCAGGCCGGCTGCCTGCCATTCACTCACGCCATCGGATGTCTTGCGGGCGCGAAAGCCATGGGCTAGCAGCAGCTTGACTGCTTCATCGGACATCAGACAAAACGGGCCACGGCAGTAGGCGACGATCGCCACGTCGCGCGGCAACTCTGCCAGGCGTTGGGTCAACTCCGCCAGGGGCAATGAGCGCGCGTGCGGCAGATGGGCGGTATCAAATTCGTTCCGCGGACGCACATCGAGCACGATG
>Ga0208125_100183_pt1 | contig 55097 bp, 53 predicted proteins | sample LakWasM128_HOW14_2_FD_183938 | JGI IMG/M metagenome (GOLD analysis project Ga0208125, IMG submission 183938) | Freshwater sediment methanotrophic microbial communities from Lake Washington under simulated oxygen tension - Sediment Metagenome... | ecosystem: Environmental > Aquatic > Freshwater >...
AAATGGTCTGAATACAACTCGCATAGGACTGCCAATGGTAGCTGCTAACACCGAAACATGTGCATCTTCCGGTGTCATTTGTAGCACTACAAAAGGTTCGTCATTCGAGCGCTTATTTTGTGGCATATTACGAGGCACGTACATCACTTCAGCATTTTCTGCAATCAAGGTTGCAGTTACTGCATTTGTAGAACCCACAGTCGCTCCAACAGTAGCAGTTTTTAACGCTGCTCGGGCATTGGCTTTTGCTTGACCATCACCTGGATTCTGACCGCCCCATGCATCTGATGCCTGTTTTTCGAGCGTTCTAATATTTGCTCCATTAGCCCCTGAAGATGCTTGCCCTGCAGAAGACTCTATTGACAACAAATCAATTCTATCCCCTATCCGCATAGTGTTTAAAGAGCCTGGAAAAAGGTTTGCACTAATATGCACGATACGCATGCCAGGTTTTGCAATACCAGAAAATCCAGAGTGTGCACCTGCTTCAGTAATATCTGACTCCTTAAAGTGCTCACTCGCTAATATTGTTCTTCTGGCGAATCGCCCGACAAATTCTTTAGGTGAAATTAATGCGTCTGTAGGAACCTCGCTTGGTTTTAAATAAGAAATTCTAAACATTAAGCTGCTTATTCTAGAACCCATTTTAATATCTTGTTTGGCTACTGGAATTGCAATCATGCCAGGTGGCCTTTGTCGCTCTTGTTCGACCTGTTTTGGTTTTGGTGAAAGTATAAAAAATGCAGCAATCGCAACTAATATCAGGAGGGTCATGATGATGATCATACGCTGACGTTTTTGTTGGCGGATGCGGGAGTTGTTCTGTTGTGCCATGTTGGTTACGCTAAAAAATTATGTTAATAAACTATTTGTTAACTTGAATTCAATGTCTAAAGAATTGTTATTAGTTAACGCTTTTTTTGGGGGTATTTTTACTAATTGCATGACGAAACTGTAGCTCTTACCTGGTCACCGATCTTATCTGGAGGCGTAATATCCACCTGATAGCAGCCTCTGAAATCTCTAAAACGTTTCACTGTAGGATTCTTATTTGAACCAATTGGGCCTATTTCAGAACCCGCTGTACCAACCAATTGGTTGGTCCCTGCAACACCTACATTATTGGGGTTATAAAAATATGGTAGTAGGTTCAGATAATCATCAGGTAACTCCTGTAAGCCAAAGGTCAGAAAGGATTCAAAAATAGAGCGGTAACGAGTTTGGACTTGCAAGGAAAATGAGCCGGTACCTACGGTAACCAGATTATTACATTCTCCATTCGCATCAAAACCAGAATCTCTGTAATCTGCACCATTACAAACCAGCTGAAAAGTTGGCCTGAATTCTTCGTTACCGGCAGAGCTTGGTATATATTTTAGATTTTCTCCACTATCGTTACTATCTCCAAAAAAGTAAAAGCCGGTAGCACCTTTTAAATCTCCTTCTGTTGGGCAATACTCAGTGCCTGCAGCAGTACCTGAACCACACATTTTTCCGGGTGGTTTTAACCATAACTTATAGCCATTTGCTAGGCAGCCATCTAAACGTTGAATAGTAATTACACCGGCGGCATCATCCACGCAAACCTTGGTGTATTGGGAATATAAAGCTTGATTAAGTTTAGGTAGCCCTTCATAGATGTTAGTACCTCCAATCAGCTCACTCACCTTTTTTCCAGCAGACCCGTCACAATTGGTAATATCAATAGGTAACGGATTAAATAAATAAATGTTGGTTTCATCCGGCAGTCCATTATCGTACTCAGCGCCATCGCAATTCGGATGACTAAAATCAGCAGGATTGCCATGATTCCCCAATAGCTGTTTTATTGCGCCTGATTTACTGATTAATATAGGCTTCTCTATTAAGAATTTTTCAGTATTGGTATCTGCAGTACAATTTTCTATATTACTTATGGTTGAATTAGTGCAGATTACAGAGAAGTCATTCCTGGGGTTTCCTGATGCTGTGTCAAGCATGCTTAAAAGATTGCTCTCATTTTGATTACTCGGATCATTAATAATATTGCATGTCTCCAAAGACAAAGGAAAATTGACCCGATCTAGCTCAGGCGTATTTATTGAACAGTCAGGAGTTGTTATGGAAACAGCATTTAACTCAAGATAATTAATTACATCTGAATGCCGGGCATCATTGTCTAAGATTGTTTCTCCAGAGCGCAAGGCTAGGTCATTCAGTAATACACCATTATTAAATGCAACTGCATTAGCCCACTCATTTGCTGCAGCCTTGGCACCATCACCGGTTTTACTGGCGTGAAAAGCAGTAATTCCTAGCTCTGCACCACCCATCACCACCATGACCAATAAAATCAATAGAATCGCATACTCTACCATAGCCTGTCCACGCTGCCTTAATGAAGGCAGCGCTGCAATTTTGGAAGTTCGTAGTGACGAAGTAATTTGCTTCAGCATAATTGAGATGCTAAATAACAAGCACACATTGTTAAGCACAAGGCAGGAAAAACAGACTAAGCCGCCTCTGCTTTATGACAGCGTTGCTCGACAACATGCATAGCATCAAACGCTTTTTGCCAAGTATCGGCATGTTCGCAATCGGTGTACTCATTAAAATATGGACCGCCTAATGTGTAATGCACCAAAGCTGCTTCAGGATTAGGTGGGTTATAGCCAACCAAATGATTCCACTCAATAGGAATATCACCGATCTCATCATCACTGCTTAGCCATTTAAACTGATGCAATTCCAGACCGGTTGCAGTATTTACAAATTCCGGCGTCAGCGCTTTGCAGCGGGCGTTATTAAATAACATTACGCTAGACCAGTTTTTCTTTTGGTATTTCGTTTGAATAGCACCCAGAAACTTGGTTTCTTCAATCGGATTATGATCATGCTTCACGCACATCACCGCATAACGGTCATCACGCATAGCCCATAGCTTGGCAATATCTTCAGTAACCACCATATCGCAATCCATAAAAATACTCCATCCTTCATAGTTCGAAAGATAAGGCGTCAAAAAACGTGAGAATGAAAACTGGGTAGACTGTAACGGATTAATATCGCGCGTATACAAATCCCCCAACTGACTAAGCATGATGGGCGCAATGCTAACCGGTTGCGTGGCATGACTATGAATGCTGTGAGATAGCACATGAAAAGCTACGGTTTCTCTAGTATCAAAACCAATAAAAACAGGGATCATACAAACCTCAAATAGTTTATAAATAATTAATTGAGGATTGCAATAAATATGCCGCAATCGTTATTGGAATAACTTATTGATTATATATATTATTTTTTTATTAAAGACGATGGGGAAGTGGTTGTTATTATACAAATGGTTTAAATAAACCATTTGTATAATGCTGATAAGTGTAATTTTGAAATTCTAGTCAGTCAGAACTGAATATTTAGCAATAAAAGCAGTTAATTCTGGAATATTAAAATTTTTATCAACTATGAACTTTGCCATGCGACCATGCTTACTATGAACTTTGCAGAACTTTTCAACAATACTATATTGATCAAGTCTATTGTAATAATCATCAAATAATATAACAGCACCTTTATCGGCACATAGTAATGAATAAAGGAAACACGCCACTCTAAAGCGACCATCTACCAAAATTAACTCCGGTTTTAAATCATATTTATCTGCTAGACTCCACGGCATAACCATATAACTGTAATATGACTTGAAGCATTTATCGTTTACTGGACGCCCAAATTTACCAACACTTCCTATGTTTGCATAACCTAAATGTAACTTATTTTTATTAATAATATTTTTATATACCTCATCACACCAAGATTTGTCTGATTCAACAGTAATTACATGTTTTATATTTTCAAGCGTACATGCATATTCGGTACTTTTTCCACTACCGTATTCTAAATATGTAGTAGCATGTTTTAATGATGTTTGAAAAATATTCAACCCTTCATTATCCATCCAAGCTATAGCTGTTTGATTATCCTCAGTCATTTGTACCCCTTTTACAAAATTGATTGGTTCTTTTGTTGATTCAAAAGATATTGGTAAGTCTTTAAAATCGAAATATACAACTCTTGTTTTAACTCAGCCTGCGATGCCCATGCTAATAAGGCCCTATAGAATATTATTTTTGATGTAATGTTTTTAGTGTAAATTCTATTTTCATCATGCATAGTTCTAATTGCTACTGGCTTCTTGTTTTGTGGACTAGAAAAGTAACCTTTTTGGCTTAATCTTATCCAGAACTCGGAATCTTGGTGTAATCTCAAATTTGTATTAAACAAGCCAACTAATGCGATGAGAGATTTTCTAATTGTAATTCCGTCCGTTATTGGTGGAAGTCCATTATTTAACAGTATTAATGACTCAAAGAATTCATAGCCCTCTAACCTTTCATTTGGATAAGTTATGAATTCTTCAAGCTGCATCTTAGGAAGTTTCATCATTAAGCAGAAGTTAAGTTTTGCCTTATCACTATCATATTCTGTACCAACTGGTTCGTAAATTGCATCTACGTGAGGATTTTCTAGAAAATGCTGTTTAGTATGCTTGAATCGGTTAGGTAAGAAATAATCGTCAGCATCTAAAAAAGAGATAAATGGTGCTCGTGCGTTTAGTATCCCCAAGTTTCTACTTGCTGCTGCACCTAAATTTTTACCGCCTTGATGAGAGAAAAGTTTTACCATCTCGTGATCGCTTGCAATTTTTTTGCATACTTCAAAAGCCCCGTCATTAAAACCATCATCAACCACAATAACTTCAAGTGTTTCTGGTTGATTCAGAGCTGAATAAATAGCGCGCTCAACATATTTAATTGCGTTATAAACTGGGATAACTACGCTTACATGAAATGTTTCGTTCACAATGATAAGTTCCTAGTTTTTAAATGTATTAAAATTTTCAAACCACCAATAAGTGGTTTGAATTTCGTTTACCCAAAAAGCATTTGCTAACTTCTTATGCTGCTCATACAAGTTTTTATTACATAAAATTTCATCAAATAAGGCTTTTGTTTGGTCTGTGTTGTACTGATGCTCTACATATTGCTTATCGTAGACAAGTGTTGCGCCGATGAGCGCAAACCAAAGCTTTTCATTCTTTCCAGCAAATACATTTCTAGCGATTCCATTCAATATACTCAAATGAAGAATCCCTTTTTTTGTATTCTTCTTTTGACGATCGGGTTGTAGTGATTTTAAAGCCTTATGAATACCGTACCTAAATAGCTGGTAGTCACTTGGGTTTGGCATGTGGTTAATCCATGGTTTATTTACAAACTGCTGACTTTTTCCAAAAATTTTAGGTGGATAATCAACGTTTAACTGCTCATCACTACCTAGCCATTTTGTGCTTGAAGCAAACATTTGTATGCCAGGAATGGCAATACTACTTGGACAGTCAAATACATAGGCGAACAAATGAGCAAGATTATTCTTCATGCATGCATTAACCATATCTTGCAATGTAGAATTACTATTAAAAACCATGTCGGCATCTAGTTTTAAAAAGTAATCATACCCCTCGGATTTAGCCATAAATTTTGAATATAGGGTGTCATGCGCTAGCTTGTTCGGCAAATTTTCAATCACAAAATAGTCATGATTCTGATAGGTTTGTGCTTTTAATGCAGCAATACATTGTTCAAAATCTTGTTCACCTGAATATAAAATCCCCACTAATATCTTTGGATTGAGGTTGCTTTCTTTTGAAAATTGAGCATCCTGCATTGTGGGTTTTTGGTTAAATTCTTCTCTCTGGCTAATAGCTTCATGCCATTGTTTTGTTATCAAAGGCATTTGCACCTCATCAGTCACATTTGCAATCTCTAACACAAGCTTGGTAGTGCTATTTTTAAATGCTAAAAGCAAAGATTGATTCGCTACAGTAATTGTATTAGCTACGTCAATCAATCGTTTTTGTAATTGACCTCTGGTAGGGTGCGCTAAAAAATCATCGCAAAAATCAGCAATAACTGTCGCGCCACGGTTTTTAGCATCCTGTGCCAGTTTTAGGGAAAAATCCGTAAATACTTTAGAGATGATAACTGTGTCACCTCTTTGTGGTACGTGGCTTCCCCAGCCGCCCATGGCTTGTGCATAGGCTTCATTGACAAACTCACTGCTCCAACCTGATTTTTCAAGTTCCAATGCAGGAGCTATAACCCGATATCTAGCACTGGCCAAAGTTGACGTTTTATTGCGACCTTCGTTTTTAATGACACCGGCAGTAAGCCAGATAAGGCGTTTATTCGATATACTAGAATGCGATTGCAATGAAGCGGTTTGATTACAATCTGTTTTATTTTCATAAGTCTTAGGACCATAAGCATATATTAAGTCTGCCTGCAGTTCATTCAGTGCGCTCGTCCAATCTTCCGATAAATGCTGCCTGTAAACTTTACTTTCGTTAAACCACAAAGATTGATTACCTTGATACCCCCAGCGCCAGTCGCCTCCGGGAGTTTGCACCAAAACCTTTGATCCCATACCCAACCCTGCGCGCAGGTGCATATTGGTATTAGACACCCCAATGTTTTCATCCAGCAGTGAAAGTAACGCCAGCAGATCTTCCAGATCATCGGTCAATGCTGCGGCATCGTGAACGGGGGAATTGAGTGTTTTTTCAAAGTGCTTGAGTTCGTCCACAACAATGTTTCGCTGCAGAGATATCCATGTTGCATTGATAACAGATAGCGTTTGCGCAAATGCATCTGCATCGATGGCCTTGGCAAGCTTACCGCGATTTCTTGCAACATCTTCATCCGCGGCACCAGCACGCCAGTTAATACCGATATATGGGCCATTGCCAATTGATTTGAGCCACGCCTTCCACTTCTCAACAACTTCAGGGTTTGGTTGCAGCGACAAAGGCGGTGCAACAGCTAGTGCACCCAAAGCCTCGGCAGCAACAGGCAGGTCATTTACGATAAATGACAAATCGTAGCGTGTTGTATCGGGCGCAGGATCAGCATCCGAGAAAACTTGATTAAAATATCCCATTCTTTCAAGCAGCGGTGCTAACTTCTTACCTGCCCAATAGTCTACTTTTATGCCTGCATCAGTCAGCCATGTCAGGTAGCGCAAAAATGTGAGTTCATCCCCCAAGCCCATATCACGTTTGATTAATACACGAAGGCCGCCATCTTGTTTTGTTAATATCGGGCAGCACCAGTCGTTGATTAACTCATCACGACTCGCGACCTTTCTCGCAGTGTAATCTCTGAACCCGCGCACGGTATCGCCAAGTTTCAACCTTGCCATACCACAGTACTCTTGAGCATCAAGCCGGTTAGGGTTGATTTTGATGCATGCTTGATAATCGGCAATTGCATCATGAAGCTGATTTAGCTGTAAAAATGCTGCAGCTCTACTGAAATAAATACTGGATACATTTTTAACAGCGCCATTAGCGATTGCAGTCGATGCAAAGTCGACGGCCTCCTGCAAACGCTTTCCGGCTGATAATGCACGCACATAGTCACCAATGATGCGGCCATCCACTTTAGAAATTTCAACTGCGCGATTTAAAATATTAATTGCCAGCTCATATTTGGAGTCCCGTATTGCAGACCATCCTAACAGATGAAGTGCTTCTGCATTTTCATTGCCCTGCTCAAGCTCTGTCGAGATTTTCATGACCGACTGAGCTGCCTGAACCGCTGTAGTTATGTCACCATTGTTTACAGCAACCCAACCTTTTTGTAGCAGTTGGTCAACTTCATTCTGCATCACCTGCGCTTTTGATATCTGCGACGCCACGTTATCAGCATCCAGAACCCCGAATCTGCCATGAAGGACATTAGCGACTTGATCAAACACACTACTCCAATCCTGATTCGCATCCTGACGGTAAACCGTGCTCTTGGGATACCACGGACTTGCACTTCCTTCAGCAAGCCAGCGCCAATCCTGATATGGTTGATTCACCAAAACCTGAGAGCTTAAATTGACCGACTCACGCAAATGCACATTGGTGTTAGGTACAGCAACGTACTCATCCACAACGCTCAGCAAAGCAAGCATATCTTGCAGGTTGTCGTTGTAATAAGAGAAGTTAATAAAATCGCGGCCTAGTGCCGCAGCAAACTCCGACTGCTCTTCACTATCGGGAACGCGCTGTATGCTGATAATGGTGGCATTGACGCTAGATAGCAATTTACCTAGACCTGCTGGCGAAACGCTTTTGTCATACATGCGCAGACCTGCTCGCTGTTTTGGCCCGCGCGCACCGGCGCGCCAGGTAACAGCTATATAAGGTGCAGGTCCAATTTGCGCAAGCTTTTCTTTTACTTTGTTGATTCTTGTTGGATCAGCGATCAATGCCAAAGGTGGCGGAGTCTCTATTGAACCGGTTTGAATGGCAGCCAGTGGCAGATCGCCCATATTTAACCAAAAAGCATTTAATGGCGGAGTGATTGCCTCTTTAACTGATGCAAAAACTCCTGTATCCCGTAGCAAAACCTTTGTTTTCTTATCTGTTTGTAAATGTATCCGCCAACCTGCATCGGCCAGAGGTTTTGCAAATCTAGCGTAAAAGAGCGTATCGCCGGGACCCTGTTCGTTTTTAAGCCATAGTTCGCCGGGTTTTGTAAAATGCAATACTGGACAACGACTGCCCGCAGCTAAATTCTGTGAACGCCCCGTGTATATTTCAAAGCCATTTGTATAGTCGCCTTGAATAAGGTGACAGAAACTAAGCGAACCTTCCCATGCCATTAAATGCGGCTTGAGTGCGATTGCCTCTTTTGCATAAGCAGCAGCAGTGCCATATTGATCCAGTGCCACATAAACTGCCGCCAGAAGCCCGCATAGCTCGGCACTACTGCTAAATTCTCGCAGTGCGTGCTGCAGATACGTCAGTGCTGACTCTGCCTCTCCGGCAACGAGATAAGCCTCTGCTATGTCTCTGTATCTTCTTTCGGTTGCTTCTATTGCCAGTGCTTTTTCGAGCAATGGGAGCGCAATATCAGAGCGACCATCCCGGCTCGCAAGAAGGCCTAAAATGTGAAATGTTTCGGGCAGGTCTGGGCCAATTGTTGCAGCCATTTTTGCATGCGACATCGCGCCAGCCATATCGCTTTTATACAAAGAATCCCATGCTTTAGCGATAGAGTCTTGAAATAACGCCAACGAACTGTCTGTGACGATACTCATAACTAAGCCGCCAGCAATCTAGTAATGTATAAATGCAGCTGCTCAATTGCAATCAGTGCGCAGCCTATAGACAGGGCTACACCGTAAGGCATTGCAATGGCGCCTTCTGAGCGCAAATCCCAGCCCATATCCTTAAAGCCGGATAAATAAGCTGATCTCGCCATAAATTTCATGTTGTGCCACATATGGCTTAGCCCGCCATACTTATAGGCAAGGCCTAGCGCCCACGCCCCACCCACCATGGCGCCAACCAATATGGACAGCATAGTGCCCTTAAAGCCTAAAAACAGGCCGAATACCATAACCAATTTGACATCACCTGCACCTACCTGCTTGAGTTTATAGGGTGCAAATAACAACATGCCGCCAATGAGTGAACCCATTAACGAAAAGAAAAAGCCTTTGGCCACCTTAGCCGGCGGCAGATAGAAACACATGGCGATAAAAACCGATATCGCAAACAGGCTGGCAATCATCAGGTATTTGTTCGGAATTTTTCTATATTTATAATCATGAACACTGACAAACGCACACAACATCAGCGCCCCGCACAGCAGGGCTATGACAAAAAATTCAAAAGCCATCATTTAACTCTCATACAACATTTATGGTTTATGGTTAATTTTATAAAACACAAAAGCCGCCATTTGCAAAAAACAAATGGCGGCATGGTAATTAATAATGCAAATTATTAACTATTAGTCATCACCTAAGATGTTGGCTTCACCGCCCAATGTAGTATTCATGTTGCCAGATGCTAAGAAAGGATCTACTGCGAACGTAGCACCATCCGCACTATTTGTAAGTTGAACCAAGCCATCAGAGTCAAGACGTACAATTTGGTTAGTACCTTGCTCGCCTGTCTCGCCGCCTGGCAAGTGATTAGCCATCCAGCTGTACAGGTCAGCAGTTTTGTCACCCAGTTGCACTACAGCGATGTATGAAACCGCTGCAACAGCACCTAGAGTAACGCCGTACTCAACCATTGATTGACCTTCTTCGTCTTGCAAGAAATTTTTAATAGACATGTAGATATCCTTAATAAAATATTAATAAATTAAATTTCATCGCCAATAAAGCTTATTAACGACTGCACCATGCTTATGTTGCTTTCAACTTTTGCAGTTGATTCTAATGCACCATAAACACGTACCATCGCATGGTTAACTTTTACAAGCTCTTGCCACGCTTTGTGTGCCATACAATATGCAACGGATATGCCAATTGCTGGTGAATTTAGTTAACAATATGATTAATATAAGATTTATATGTTTTTAATTGATTTGTTCGGTGCATATTTTTTGGTTACATTTGGTTACTAAAACCAACATCTGGGTTATTAATAACCGTTTTTCCTCAACATTTTTTAATGATTTAATGCAGAGATTTCAACCCGTGACTTACCCAGCTTACGATACATGGTGATGGTTTTTTCTGGCATGAAATTCGCACGTGCTTTAACGTTTGCGAGAATAGTTTCAATATCTTTGGTTTGCTTTAAGTAACCGTATACAACAAAAAATTGCTGCATCTGATAATGCATCACCTGAATATTGAAATTCCCGCAGGCCATTTAAATATCAATATAAAGGTTAATCATGGCGAAGTTTATTTCTGTGCCCGGCATTTTATTTATCTCACTAGCAAGTATTGCGCAAATAGCAATTTCTGCTCCACTGGCCTACGTGCCTAATGAGAAAGACGGCAATGTTTCGGTCATCGATACAGAATCAGATAAAGTGCTTTATACAATTCCTGCTAGTGGAAGATTCGGCAGCAAAATTCAAGCTGTAGCGATGCATCCGTCCGGCCACAAGCTTTATGTAGTAGTGCGCGATGCAAATGCTGTGGCGATGGTTGATTTGAATAAAAGGGAAGAGCTGCTACGCATTCAAGTAGGTGATGAACCGGAAGGTATCAGCATCTCTCCCGATGGAAAAACATTGGCAGCATGCCTGGAAGAAGAGAATGCGGTTTCTTTTGTTGATTTAACGACTTTTAAATTGATGCATACGGTAAAAACCCAAGGCAAAAATCCTGAACATTGCGTATTTTCACCAGATGGAAAATGGCTACTGGCGAGCAATGAAGAAAGTAATGATGTTGATGTGATTGATACCGCAAAACATAAATCAATATCACTGATCAAAGCTACTAAACATCCTCGCGGTATCGCATTCTCTCCCGATAGCAAATATGCCTATATTGCCAATGAAGCCGCGAATTTACTTGAGGTTGTAAACATTACTGATTGGAAAGTAATTAACAAAATTAAAGTAGGCTTACGTTCCAATGGGGTGCTGGTCAACGCAGACGGTAGTCGTGTCTATGTAAGCAATGGCGGTGGCGGCAATATAAGTGTGATTGATACTAAAACACAGAAAGTGATTGCGACGATTCCGGCAGGTAAGCGCCCTTGGAATATGGCAATTACACCCGATGGTAAGAAACTTTATGTAGCTAATGGCAGAAGCAATAGCGTATCCGTCATAGACACTGACTCTAATAAAAGGATAGGTGATATAAGTGTAGGTCAACTACCTTGGGGCGTGGCAATTTATTAACTGAATAGAGCGTACCAACGATATCAATTTATTAAGATTGGTATCGCTGGTACGCTCTTGATAAGCTTAGTTACGTTACGTCTTAGTCTATTTGAATATTGTGTTTTTCCATACGGTAGCGCATAGCCATCCTTGAAATGCCAAGCTCACGTGCTGCCTTGGATACATTATTTTTAGCATTAGTTAACGCCTGCAGCATTAGAATTTTCTCAGTCTCGCCCAATAATGAACATGAGCTCAATTGAACGCCTGGCAATGCCAGGTCGCCTTCTGTAACACGACCCAGCTCACCACAAAGTAACACAGCGCGACTAATCTGATGTTTTAACTCGCGTACATTTCCAGGCCATGAATATTTGCGGACTTTATCAAGCGCTTCTGGCGTAAAAACAGGCTTCGGCAGGCCATAACGTCTCGATGTCTGCGAGGCAAAATGCTCTGCCAGCAAGACCAAATCACCAAGGCGCTCCCGTAACGGCGGCATAACAAGACTCATCACATTAAGTCTATAGTACAAATCTTGCCTGAAACCACCTTGCAATGACATCTCATGCAAATCACGATTTGTCGCGGCAATAAAGCGAGCTAGTACAGGTCGCTCTTTAGTCGAGCCTATACGACGCACCATGCGGCGTTCAAGAACATTTAGCAATTTAGCCTGCAAAGCCAATGGTAACTCGCCGATCTCGTCCAGAAATAAAGTGCCATCTTCAGCCGCCTCAATCAAGCCAGGGCGATTGTCGGTTGCTCCAGTAAATGCACCTTTTTCATGACCAAACAACTCGCTCTCAATCAATTCTGCCGGCAATGATGCACAATCAACATGTACAAATGGCTTATCGTTACCATGGCAAGATAAATGGATTAACCTGGCCGCCACATCCTTACCCGTACCGGTCTCACCGTTAATCAGTACTGTAGGAGGAATGCTGTCATTAGCTACAATTTGTGAAATGCGTGTAATTTGCGCTTTAATGCTTTGAATGGCGTGACTGTCTCCCAGCAACTCAGCACCTTCAATCGCATGCACATTACGCTGGCGAGAATAATCAAGACTATTGTTTTGCAGTGCGGTTGCTTCAGCTTTTTTTACTGATAAGAACAGTTCTTCAAGGTCGATTGGCTTTTTAAGATAGTCAATCGCACCAAGCTTCATAGCATTTACCGCATCACTGATTTCACCATGAGCGGTCATTACCGTAACCGTAGCGCCTTTACCAACAAAGAATGGAATAAGATCAACACCATTTCCATCTGGTAATCGCATATCTAATAAAACTATATCGGGCGAGAATTGCTTAACGATGTTGCGAGCATCCTCCACACTCTCAACATGTGCACATTCATAATTGGCTTTTTGCAAACGACGCATTACTGCTCGCGCAAACAGGACCTCATCTTCAACAATAAGAATCTTAAATTGCTGCTTTATAGAGGTTGATTTTTCATCTGAAACAAAATTGGCTAATCGCAAAAGATACTCCTTGATTTCGGCGACTTAAAATATTTTTTAATTCAAGTTCCAAAATAAAACGGTACCCTCGCCATCTGTAATTTAGCGTCAACCCTATAGTTTTAGGTTAATTTTTAGATTGATGCTTAAAGAGATAACCACTAAATAAGCTTACTTAAAGTTAAGTTTCTTTAATGGTTTAATTAGTTTTAATTTGAAACACAAAATCATGTAAGCAAAAAAAATACCAGAATTCATTTGTAATATTAAATTCAATAAAATCAATGCATTAAATTTATTTTTATTTAACAATTTTATTAGCTAAAAAATAATGTGGCTGTGCTCAACCACAGATTGGCTGTTATGTATGGATGTTGATTTTGTTATGTGGACTTTAGAAACTTACATCTGACGAGCCTTGCAGTATGATTCATACCAAGCTTCAAAGCACAGTGCATTATCTGGCAATTTTTATGGATGATGCCTTGAATATGGTGAAGTAAGCTTAGGTTTGCCATAACAACTGGGCTTATTGAAAACGTGGGCTCAGTCAAAATGGCCTCATCCAATCCTGGCCGTTCCTATAAATCAAAAGCACGCTTTAGCCGCTGTATACCAGTGGTAAGTTCATTGGTATTAAGACTACCAAAGCCAAGCCTGATAGCATTAATGTCGTGATGGGGTTCGGAAAATAATGACGCTGGCAGGATTTTTACTTTTTCAAGTAATGCGTTTTGGACTAATTTGTTAATTTGAATACCATCGTTAAGGCGTAGCCAAATGGCTAAACCTCCGTTGGGAGAATCAAAATTCACAAACGCACCCAATTCATTTCTCAGTAAATCTATTAAAACATTGCGGCGCTCATTGTAGACCTTTAGCGTTCTACGGATGTGGCGCTTGATCTCGCCTGATTCCATTAACGCAGCAACTGCGAGTTCGGTCACAGAGTTGCCTTGTCTGTCTATCAGCATGACTTCGGACGCGCATTGATTAATGATTTCTTTAGATGCGACCAGATAGCCCACGCGCAGGCCAGGTGCTAACACTTTTGAAAGCGAGCCTACATAGATTAGCCTGCCCGCATGGTTTGAACTGGCAAGCGGAAATACCGGGTGGTGATGAAAATGAAACTCGTGGTCGTAGTCATCTTCAACAATCACAAAATCGTATTGTTCGGCTAGCATCAATAGTTTCAATCTGCGTTCTGCAGTCATCATGACTGTGGTCGGAAACTGATGGTGCGGCGTAACGTATATCGCACTGATCGGATATTGTTTGCATAAAGCTTCAAGCTCATTGACGTTAATGCCATGTTGATCCAAGCCCACAGTAAGGATCTTTGCGCCGCATGATCGAAACGCTTCACGTGCTGGCGGATAACTAAGATTTTCAACCACAACATATTCATCTGTTTTTGCCAAAATGCGTGCGGCTAGAAATATCCCCATTTGGCTGCCACGTGCAATACAAATATTATCGACATCTACACTAAGCCCCCGTTCCATGTTCAGCATTTCAGCGATGGCGTGGCGCAAGTTCAGCATTCCCTTAGGGTCGCCATAGCCGAGTTTATTGCTTCTTATTGGCTCTATCAGTGCGTGTCGAAACGCTTTAGAAATTGTCTCGAACGGAATAAGACGTGTATCCGGAATACCATCATTAAAGTCAATAAGATGAGTAACATTTTCCGCCTCAATCGTTGAAGCATATTTTGCGAGTACTGGAATCGGGGTCTCGGTTACACCTTGCTTTAAGTCTATATTGCTTTGCTTGGGTGAAGAGAAGTGCGGAAGATTCGCTGAAACAAAAGTACCACGTCGATTTTCTGTAGTAAGCCAGCCTTGTGCAATCAATTCATCGTATGCGAGCACGATGGTTTTTCTATTCACGTTCAGGCTCTCGGCAAGTTCTCGACTACCTGGCATGGCGGCGGACGGCGCTAAGCGCCCACGCTGGATTTCATCAATGATTTGCTGTGCAATTTGCAAATAGACCACCACGCCAGAAGATTTGGTGATGTGTAAGTTGAGATCCCATGAACGTAACATTTATATTGCTCCCATAATTTCTGGATTACCTAACATCATTATCTCATTAAAATTCACTGGACCAGTGGAATAGTTAAATCTGGACGCCTGAGATGTAATTACACTCTGTTACATTTCTGTAACGATTTGTTGTAAGCAGTAAGACATTACTCATAAATAAATGAATGATGCTGCTCACACATCACCTTGATTCATCCTTAAAACTGTTGAAGATAAACAAAGGAATTTTATGTCACCACCACTTGATGCTCAACTAATGGACATGCGCAGTCATGCATTAAAGCTAGAAAACGAAGTAAAAAATGTCATCGTTGGTCAAGATAAAGCCATTCGGCTGATGAATATTGCCATTTTTGCGCGCGGACACGTGCTGCTTGATGGCGGCGTAGGCGTAGGCAAAACTACCTTACTGCAATCCATCGCGCGTGGTATCGGCGGTGCTTACGAGCGCATAGAAGGCACGGTTGACTTGATGCCAAATGACTTGATTTATCATACTTTCCTTGGTCCGGATGGTCGTCCGCAGATTGATGAAGGCCCGTTGTTACGTGCCGGTGAAAACTTATCAGTGTTCTTTTTTAATGAAATCAACCGTGCTCGACCACAAGTGCATGCGCTCATGCTGCGCGTGATGGCAGAACGCCATTTAAGTGCGTTCAAAAAAGAATATCGCATGCCGCACATGATCGTATTTGCTGACCGTAACCAGGTTGAAAAAAATGAGACATTTGAAATTCCTTCAGCGGCACGTGACCGTTTTATGATGGAAATTCCGATTGAAATTCCAACTGATCGTGCGTTGAAAAAATCTCTGGTTTTTAATACAAAATTCCAGCATGCAGAAAAACTAACACAGCAAGTTGAAAGCGGAATTTTACAGTTCGACCAACTGAATGCTTTTTCTGACACTTTGCAAAACCACATCAAATCCAGTGACGTATTAGAAGAATATGCCCTGGATCTTTGGGATGCGACGCAGCACCCTGAGAAATTTGGCGTCACCATGGAAAGCGTCGATGTGTCACGCGTAATTCAAACCGGTGCTAGTCCACGCGGCATGGGCATGCTGCTTAAAGCGGCGCGTGTAAATGCCTGGCTCAATGGCCGTGACAGTATGTTCCCTGAAGATATTCATGCGGTATTTCATGAAGTTATTTCGCATCGTCTGGTATTTAACTCAATGTATGAAAACCGTAGAACTGCGCTGGCAAGAGAGCTTACGGCCAACATTATGAGTACGGTTGCTGTACCTAGCCAAGTCTTTAGCAAAGCTGCTTAAGATTATTTGATCTATCAATATTAAGGCTAATGATGAGTTTATCTATACGCACACCTACGGATCCGTCTTATGCAAAACCTTTTGAGTACGTTATTTCCTGGAAATCCGCGAGTATACAATTAGGTGATCATCGTGGCACCCAGCGCGGTCTTGGGCTGGAGTATCGCGGCAACGTGAACTTGGTCGATTACCCTGATGCGAGGCGTATGGATATTCGGCAAACGCTACGCGACCCGTTTGAACAAGTGCAGGTACGACAGTTTAATCAGGATAGTACAACGCCGATTTATGCGGTGTGTGATTTATCCAGCTCCATGCAATTCAAGGGTCGCCAGCGTAAGCTGGATAAGGCCATTGAAATTGCAACAGCAGTCGCAAATTCTGCTTACCAAACGGGCGATTTATTCAGCTTTATCGGTTACAACAGCCATGTGCTGGAAGACTACACTTTGCCGTTAAGTCGCAACTTGCATCAATCAAAAGAGGCTATTGCGCAGTTGCATGACTATCAGCAAATGCGTGTTGGTGTAGAAGGTGTGGAAGATGTGCCGAATTTTCTGGGCCAAAGCCGGGGGCTGATATTCTGGATTTCAGATTTTCACATGCCATTGAGTTTGATTGAAAAAACGCTCACCGCGATGTCTGCGCATCAGGTCATTCCAATTGTGCTGTGGGATGATGAAGAATATAAAAAATTACCCAAATTTGGCTTCGGCACCATGATAGACCCTGAAACCGGCCTGAATCGTACCTTGTTTTTCCGATATGAAGTCAGGGCAAAGTTTATTTCAGCATTCAATGCGCGCAGACACGCCCTCGAAGCGTTGTTTTTGAAGTTCGATTGTCCAGCGCTGTTTATGCACGGTGATTACAAGCCAGAAACCATGACACACTATTTTGAACAAAATATGAATCTATGAAAAAACCTATTTTAAGAATTACTGCACCCAAGTATTGGTTACTAAGTTTACTGTCAGCCTGTCTGGTCATGAATGCAACTACAATCTTAGCAAACGATGCCACTACCGCGGCAACTGAGCCAAAAATATTGTCAGTGACCAATCCTGGCTCAAGTTACGGCGTGCATATCGGCGATAAGTTAAGCCGTAAAATGGTGCTGGAAGTTCCTTCCCCTTACCAGATAGCTAACAGCGCCTTTCCTAAAAAGGGAACCAAGCACAATGGGGTTGAGTTGGTAGATGTTCATGTAGAGACCGAACAGAAAAAAACTGGCGTGTTATACACAGTTAATCTGAGCTATCAAACGTTTACTGATACTGCCACACCCAAGGTCGTGCACTTGCCAGCAGTGAAGTTTGCAGCTTCAGGCGCAAGTAGTGCTGGTGATAAACCCAAGGCAATTGAGGTGCCGGCATGGGGTTTCTGGTTTTCACCTTTAGTGACTGGCAGCATCGATACTGCGCAAAAAAATATGCAGCCTGAAATTAAGCCACCTCTGGTTGATATTCAAACTCATCAAACTCGCTTCGCTGTGTTTTTGAGTGCGCTTGCCATCAGTTTAATGGCCTTGCTTTATATGAATGCAGATGGTCAGTGGCTACCGTTTATGGGTGGAGCGTTTGCAAGAGCACACAGGCAATTAAAACGCCTGGCTAAATCATCGGTGGCTAAAACCAGCGTTGAAGAAAAGCAAGCCCTTGTTTATGTGCATCAAGCATTTAATCAACACTACGGTGCTAATATTTTTGCCCGGGATATTGAGCGTTTCGTCACGATGCGTCCAAGTTTTAGAAAAATGCAAGCTGAAATAGAGCAGTTTTTCAACCATTCCAATCAATCCTTATATGCAACGGATGCTCGTAATAGCAAGCAAGTGATTTCAGATCTAGTGCAATTAAGCAAACAATTGCGTGATTGTGAGCGAGGCGTTTAATGGAAATTCTAAACCCTTGGGCTTTTGCGCTGTTGCCTATTGCATTGCTGCCATTCTGGCTAAAAGGTCATCAGGGCAAAATGTATACTTGGCTGGAAATGTTACCGGAAGATGAACTATCTGACCGCTTGAATTTAGCAGTCAAGGTAATCACCTCACTATTGCTGGCAAGTATTGTTATTGCGCTGGCATCACCGCGTGGTCATGATGAAATCATACAGCGCACCGGTAAAGGCGCCCAAACCGTCATGGTGATTGATCGCAGTGTGAGTATGGATCACCCTTTCGCAGGCGATTCTTCAGGTCACGCAGCAGAAATCAAATCTGCAGCAGCACGACGCATCATTACACAGTTTATCGATTCACGTCCGGCAGACATGATGGGCGTAGTAGGTTTTACAAACTCGGCTTTGTATGGCATCAAGATTACAACTAACCGGGATGCAATTCATGCGGCAATTCTTGCGGCAACCAGTCCATCACTTAATCAGACCAACATCGGCGCAGGCTTGACTGAAGCTGTTGGTTTGTTCGATAAAATTCAGAGTTCAGGCTCCAGAGCGGTTATTCTGTTGTCCGATGGCGCCGGAAAACTAAGCCCGCGTGTTAAGTTTTTATTAAGTGAACGCTTAAAAAGTCGTGGTTTAAGTATCTACTGGATTATGTTGCGTGAACCTGGCGAACCTAGCATTTTCTCTAATGAAGAATATGAAGAAGCGCGCGTACCAAATTCAATTGTGCTGCATAAGTACTTCCAGTCATTAGGACTGAAATACAAGGCCTACGAAGCAGATAACCCAGAGACGCTTCAATCAGCGATCAGTGATATTGATTCTCGTGAAAAGAAAAACATTAAATACACCGAAACAATTGCAGGCTATGACTATTCAAGGGTGTTCATCATCATTGCATTGGTATTGGGTTTGTTTATTTTAGTGATCAAGAATTTGAGGGTGCATGAATGAAAAACAGAATAAACCGTAAGAATCAAATATTAGGTTTGATATTGCTTGCAAGCCTATCGGGCGCTGCCTATGAAGGCTATCAAATCAATAAAATCGGTAAAGTGAATCATGCATTACTGTCGGGAGAGGTAGTGAATGATGAAAGTTATCCATTTCATAAAAAATTTGCAGATGCGTACCAGCAAGGGAAAACCGGCAATTTTAAACATGCTGTTCAAGGCTTTGGACAATTGCTTGAGCCACCCAAAATGCAGCAGGAAAACGCATTCCAAATCACACCAGAGTTAAAGTCGCAGATTCATTTTAATATTGCTAACAATCTTTTTCATTCAGGCTTACAAAGATTAGTAGCTGAGGATGGTGCAATTCAAGAAGAGGCAAAGTTCGATTATTTGCAGGCTAAAGCTTCCTATGAGCAAGCTTTAAAGCTAAATCCTGAAGCACGCGCTGCTAAATTTAACTTAAGTTTGCTGCTATCAGTCATTCCCGGAAACATAAAAACCGTAGCACAAGACCCTTCAGGAATGGAAATTAGTAACTTGCCACAAGGTTTGCCATGAAAAAAATCATTACCACGTTAAAAGAGAATTACGAAACAGCGCTTCTGGTGATGGCGTCACTGTTTTTGTTGCTCGCTTTGATCAAGCCGCAGATTCAACTCAAGCAAGAAGTGCATAACTATTTGTTGGTTGCTGATATATCGCAAAGTATGAATGCGGAAGATATGAAGGTGGGCAACAATACCGTGAGCCGTCTGGTTTACACACAACATCTTATGAAAGAAGTCGTCAAAACGTCACCTTGTGGCACTTATGTGAGCGTGGGCGTGTTTGCTGCTGAAAACGTTGCATTATTGTTTATGCCATTAGAAGTTTGTGCGAATTTCGATATCATTACCGATTCGATTGACCACCTGGAGTGGCGCATGGCTTGGAGCGGCAATAGTCGCATGACGTTCGGCATAAAAGCTGCTGAGGCTACATTTGAGTACCTTAATATACCAGCACAAATGCTATTTTTTACGGATGGGGACGAAGCGCCTAAAGCGAACGGTATTAACAAATTAGATATAAGCAACGTTCGTATTGGTAAAAACGTTATTTTTGTTGGGGTTGGCGGTCATGAAGCCGTGCCTATCAAACGCTTTAATGCTAATAATAAGTTTGTGGGCTATTGGGGTACTGATGCGGCAGCTGAAAGCGCTGGTGGTGGCATTATGTATAACGATGCCAGCAAGGATGACCCGGACCCTCCTGTTGCTTATGCAGAGTTTGACCGCTTCTTATCCAAATTAGATGTTGAGCACCTTAAAGATATGGCGAACGAAATAAAAGGCCAATATATAGAAGCAGCAGACAAACCGGAATTTTATGAGTTTGTGCAGTCACAAACTCCCGCAGCAAAATTTGTAACGGCTTATTCTGTGCGTTGGATATTTTTGATAATTGCAGCATTTTTGGTACTTGCAACTTACATACCTGATTTACTTTCATATCGTTTTGATAAACGCCTATTTAAGTGGAAGACTTAAATTTGTTCTCAAAGGGGGCTCATTAAAAATGTACCCCCTTTATTGAGAATGTCAGAAATTTTGTGTAATGCTTAAATTAATAAAATTTTAGCTTCCCAGCGCCCAGTCCCATCGTTTCGGGCACGGCAGCCGCTATTTTATCAGGCATTCCGATGGTCAAGCTTAGACTTTTTAATCTGTACCCAATGTGTATCTAAATTCCTTACAAGACCCGCGTCGATACTCATGGGAGCTGTTCCTCTGTGTCTAAATGTTGACTAAATTTAGCAAATCATGCTTGTTTTTTTCACTTGAGTATGGAATATTTAACATACAGATTAACCATATGGGTTGAATTAAGTGTCGCCGAAATAATATCCAAATGACTTCGCTCTGGCACAGAGTATCAATTTAACTACACAGTTACGCATTACCATCGAAGTATCCATTGAACTAGTCGTGGTAGGTTGTTAAATTTTTTTAATATATAAATACTCTCCCTGACTTTAAGCCAACTGTTATTTTTAACAAATTGAATAACATCAGCTGGAGGTATCCCAACATCTTTCATCGTTTCTTTAATTTTTTTCTGTTTATTTCTATATCTTGCCTGACGTTCCGCTCCACCCCTATTTAATGGTTCTTCTTTTCCGGAATTTTTAATGTAGGCGGTTGTACGTTTAAGACCTAGTGCTTTTAGTTTTTGAGCGTCAAAAACTAAATTTTCATTTTTTTCTGTTTTATTAGTATTCTTAATAATTTTCAATTTGGTTCCCAATACTGTCACGTAACGCGCTACGTGACGTTGCGAATCTAAATAATGGCAGTTTTTATTAACTTTCTTTTGAGCAATCAGGCACTATTCAGATTTAAGCAACTTGTTTTTCCCTATATTCCACTTCATTAATTACACAATCAATCCAATGTTCCACTTCACTTCGAACCCACACAACGCTGCCAATCCCGTGTAAACGCTGCTTTGGGAACCTACCATTTTTCATCAATGAGTAAAGCTTAGTTTTCCCCATCTTTGTCTCATGTAAGACTTCGCTTAAAATCATTATTTTATCCCCACCCATCTCGAACCCCTAAACACTTAGAGATTCAATTCTGCACCAAAAAGACCGTTTGAGAGGCCAAATATAACGCAAGGAAAGTGGGTTTATTTATTACTAGTGCACTGCGCGGAAGTCGCTCAAGACTATTTGAATGTTATTAAAAGGCGTTAATGGATATTAAATTCAAGGGAGCAGGTTGATCTGTTGATGAAGTTCTATAAATTAACTCATGCATATTGAGTTTCTTTTGACTCTAAATCGGTGCTTTATTTTACAGATGAACACTGAAGCATGGTGAGCCTAGCAAAGTGAGATTTTATTTCTTATTCACTAAGGAATTGTCCATATAATTAGACCATTCCTGCATCATTTTAGCGCGCTGTGGCAGGTACAAAGCATGATTGTAAGCCGCCGATACTGCATTGCGCTGTGAGTGTGCAAGCTGTAGCTCGATGTGAGCATGATCATAACCTTGCTCATGTAGTAACGTACTGGCTACTCCTCGAAAGCCATGGCCAGTCATTATTCCTTTATATCCCATACGTTCAAGGGCTTTTAGTATTGTATTGTTGCTCATCGTTTTACCTTCACCTTTGGAGCTAGGAAACATCAAATCTGATTCGCCAGATATTTTTTTTATTCGATTTAGTATATCTATCACCTGAGTGCTTAGCGGTATGATATGTGGGGTTTTCATCTTCATTCTCTCTTTAGGAACATTCCACCGTTTTGTATTAAAGTCGATTTCTGACCAACGTCCTCCAATTAACTCTGAGGTTCTTAAGAAGACTGAACACATTAGTATCATCGCTAATCGTGTAATTGGTGTACCGCTGTAGTCATGAATGTCTTTTAGTAAATCAGGAAGTTTTTCAGAATCTACGCGCGGATAATTCTTTTTCTTTCTTGGAGGGATAATGTCACTTGGATTAATGTCAGTTGCAGGGTTGCGTGTAGCTTTACCATGTGCGATTGCAAATCTGAATATCTGACCTATTGTTTGATGGCAGCGCCTGGCGATATCGAGTGCACCACGACCAGCAATATTTTTTATAACGGCTACGATTTCCGGTGCCTGTATCTGGCTTATTGCTCTATTTCCAATGGCCGGGAATACATCGGCCTCCAGCCGGCGCATTACATAATCTGCATGTCGTCCATGTTTATCTTGCTGCCAATGTGCATACCATTCTTCCGATACTTGTTTGAATGAGTTAGCTTGGGCTTCATTTCTAGCAGTTTTAACTTCTTTTCTGTGTTGGCTAGGGTCAATGCCGTTAGCAACTAATTTACGATTTTCATCACGCCGTTCACGTGCTTGCAAGAGAGAGATGTCAGGATACTTCCCGAGTGAAATTAATTTTGGTTTGTTTTCAAATTGATATCGAAAACGCCAAAGCTTGGATCCAGTAGATTCAACTTGTATAGAAAGCCCTAGGCTATCTGTTACGTTGTATACCTTCTCTTTAGGCTTCAAAGCCTTTAGTTGCGTGTCATTCAGCATTATTTGTATAGATTTTTTTAGGTGTTAAAAAAAGTATACAATTTCTATACAGAAAATGTAAGGTTCTATACGAATCAAATAGAACAGATTTGCACGTAAATAAACTCTAACTAGCTGAAATTAAAAGGATAGCTATAACTAATTGGATCTAAAACGGACGAAAAAAATCCCCATAGATGGGGATGATGGCGGAGAGCGAGGGATTCGAACCCTCGATACAGATTTAAGCCCGTATGCTTCCTTAGCAGGGAAGTGCCTTCGACCACTCGGCCAGCTCTCCGTTTAGTAATACTTATCAGTTTACTGATTTAGTAGTGCTTATCAGCTTTCCTGATTGTTGCTGTTTTCGCTTAATGCGAGGGCGTGATACTACGCGAAACCCTTTTAAAAATCAACGATAACTTACTGCATTTGCTGAAATTATTCAGCATCTAGTTCAAAAGCTTTGTGTAGTACACGCACTGCGAGTTCCAGATACTTTTCATCAACCACTACAGCGATTTTGATTTCTGAAGTTGAGATCATTTGAATATTGATACCTTCTTCAGCCAGTATGCGGAACATTTTGCTGGCGATGCCAACGTGTGAGCGCATGCCAACGCCTACGATAGAAACTTTAGCGATTTTATCATCGCCGCTGATTTCGCGTGCGCCGATGTGTGCTTGCACTTTGTCGCGCAAGATGTTCAGCGCTTTGTTCATTTCATTCTTATGCACGGTGAAAGTGAAGTCAGTGGTGCCATCCGCGCCGGTGTTTTGGATAATCATGTCCACATCGACATTGGCTTCTGCGATCGGGCCTAAGATCTGGTAAGCGATGCCTGGTTTGTCCGGTACGCCTAGCACTGTAATTTTGGCTTCGTCGCGATTAAATGCTATGCCTGAGATGACGGGTTGTTCCATATCTTTTTCTTCCTCAAATGTAATCAGTGTGCCTTCGCCTTCTTCATCAAAGCTGGAAAGCACGCGTAATTTAACTTTGTATTTGCCGGCAAATTCTACTGAGCGAATTTGCAGTACTTTGCTGCCCTGTGAGGCGAGCTCAAGCATTTCTTCGAATGTAATCTTATCCAGGCGGCGCGCTTCTGGCACCACGCGCGGGTCTGTGGTGTAAACGCCGTCAACATCGGTATAGATCTGGCATTCATCTGCCTTTAACGCGGCTGCAAGAGCCACGCCGGTGGTGTCTGATCCGCCACGGCCCAGGGTGGTGATGTTGCCATTGGCATCCACACCTTGAAAGCCTGCTACAACGACTACATAGCCGTTATCGAGGTCTCTTTTGATGTTGCTTTCGTCAATGCTCAGGATGCGTGCTTTGGTAAATGCGTCGTCTGTCAGAATTTTGACTTGTGAGCCGTTATAGCTTTTGGCTTTAATACCAAGCTCCATGAGTGCTAACGCTGTCATACCAATGGTCACTTGCTCGCCGGTAGAAAGCATCACGTCTAATTCACGCGGATCCGGCTCCGGCATGATTTCTTTAGCCAGCGCGATCAAGCGGTTGGTTTCGCCGGACATGGCAGAAACAACCACAACAATTTTATGCCCCATTGCCTTGTAGCGCGCAACGCGGCGTGCCAGATTGCGAATGCGGTCTGGGTTTGCGACTGAGGTGCCGCCATATTTTTGTACGATTAGTGCCATTAAAACTTCCTTTAAAAACTGTTTTATCGCCTATAAAAACTTATTGGGCAGAATTTAAATTCTTTCTTTGATCCAATTTTCTACACTTGCCAATGCTTTAGGCAGATTGCTTGCATCGGTACCGCCTGCCATTGCCATATCCGGTTTGCCGCCGCCTTTGCCGCCGACCTGGCCTGCTACAAAGTTGACTAACTCACCGGCTTTTAACTTGCCGATTAAATCTGCTGTTACACCTGCCGCTAAACTGACTTTGCCATCATTGACACTGGCCAGCACAATCGCTGCCGACTTGAGTTTGTCTTTGAGTTTATCCATGGTTTCGCGCAGGGCGTTGGCATCAGCACCATCCAGCGTTGCTGCCAGTATTTTAACGCCAGAGATTTCAACTGCTTGTGTAGCAAGGTCATCACCTTGGGAAGAAGCCAGTTTAGACTTCAAACGTGCGAGTTCTTTTTCCAATGATTTTGCATATTCAGCTAATTGACTGACTTTTGCAGCAACTTCACCCTGCGGTGCTTTAAGATCGCTGGCTAGTTGTGCTATCAGATGCTGCTGACTATTAATAAGTTTCAGTGCACCTTCACCCGTAGTGGCTTCAACACGGCGCACACCTGCAGCTACGCCGCTTTCAGAGGTGATTTTAAATAAACCGATGTCACCGGTGCGACTGACGTGCGTGCCGCCGCACAGCTCGCGTGAGGTACCGATATCCAGTACACGTACTTCGTCGCCATATTTTTCGCCAAACAGCATCATAGCGCCGGTTTTCTGTGCGGATTCAATATCCATCACGCGCGCCTGACAGGCTGCGTTTGCCAGAATTTCCGCATTGACAATCTGCTCAACGCGGGCGATTTCATCATCAGTCATTGGTGCGTTATGTACAAAGTCGAAACGCGTTTTGTCGGCATCCACCAATGAGCCTTTTTGCTGCACATGATCACCTAGTACTTCACGTAAGGCTTTGTGCATGAGGTGTGTAGCAGAGTGGTTGCGCATGGTGTTGGTACGCGCCTGTACATTTACACGGGCACTGATATGGTCGCCTACATTCAAGGTGCCGGTTTTCAGCACGCCATGATGGCCGAATACAGTCGCCTGAATTTTTTGCGTATCTTCTACTGCAAAAATGCCGTTAGCGCTGCGCACTTCACCACAATCACCAATCTGGCCGCCAGATTCAGCGTAAAACGGTGTGTTGTTGAGTACGACTACACCCTGGTCGCCTTCATTTAATTTGGATACTGCTACGCCATCTTTATAAAGTGCGGTCACTTGACCGGCAGCTTCGAGTTTCTCGTAGCCGTAAAATGTAGTCGCAATGCCATCGTATTCAAGATTTGCTGCCATCTTGAATTTACCGGCAGAGCGCGCCTGCTCTTTTTGGCGAGCCATGGCCGCATCAAAAGCGGCGGTATCTACTTTTACATCGCGTTCGCGGCAGATGTCTGCGGTTAAGTCTAATGGAAAGCCATAAGTATCGTGCAGTTTAAATGCAGTTTCGCCATTGAAAACTTCTTTGGTATTCGCAAGTTCTGTTTCCAGAATCGCCATGCCGTTTTCGATGGTTTCAAAAAAGCGGTCTTCTTCTTGTTTCAGGATATCTGCAATACGTGTCTGGTTGCTTATCAGTTCAGGGTAGGCGCTGCCCATTGCCGCTACTAAGTCAGGTACGATTTTATTAAAGAATGCGCTGCGTACGCCAAGCTTGTAGCCATGACGGATCGCGCGACGGATAATACGGCGCAGTACATAACCGCGGCCTTCGTTACCCGGAATCACGCCGTCGGCAATTAAAAAGCTGCAGGCGCGGATATGGTCAGCCAGCACTTTGAGTGATGGGCTGTTAGCGTCGGCAGCTTTCGTTTCGCGCACCGCTGCAGCGATTAATGACTGGAACAGATCAATTTCATAATTGGCATGTACGTGCTGCAATACAGCAGAGATACGCTCCAAGCCCATGCCGGTATCAACCGATGGTTTTGGCAGTGGGTGCATCACACCGGCTTCATCGCGGTTGTATTGCATGAATACGTTATTCCAGATCTCGATGTAGCGGTCGCCATCTTCATCCGGGCTGCCCGGAGGGCCGCCGAAGTGATGTGCGCCGTGGTCATAGAAAATCTCGGTACAAGGTCCGCATGGGCCAGTGTCGCCCATCATCCAGAAGTTGTCAGATGCGTAACGTGCGCCTTTGTTATCGCCGATGCGGATGATGCGCTCGGCCGGTACGCCGATGTCGTTAAGCCAGATGTTGTAAGCCTCGTCATCTTCGGCATACACGGTAACGGTTAGTTTTTCTTTAGGCAGCTTGAAAACTACAGTCAGCAATTCCCATGCGTAACTGATTGCGTCTTTTTTGAAATAATCGCCAAAGCTGAAGTTGCCCAGCATTTCAAAAAATGTATGGTGACGGGCAGTGTAGCCAACGTTTTCAAGGTCGTTGTGCTTGCCGCCGGCACGTACACATTTCTGGCTTGAAGTAGCACGGGTGTATGGGCGTTTATCAAAACCTAAAAAGACATCTTTGAACTGATTCATGCCTGCATTGGTGAATAGCAGGGTAGGGTCACCATGTGGCACCAGTGAGCTGGATGAAACGATTTCGTGGCCTTTAGATGCAAAAAAATCCAGGAAGGCCTGGCGGATTTCGTTACTGCTTGGGTTGTTACTCAATTTAATTGTCATAAAATTTGATTCTAAATAGCCTGTTTAATCGTTTTCTTCAGCCTCAGCTGTGCTTAATACTTTTTTAATCATATCAAAACCAAAACCCCGGCTCTGCATGAATCTGGCCTGTTTTGCCCATTCTTCGCGGCTTTTAGGGCCAGTTTTAAATTTCTTACGCCACACTTCAGTAGCGTTTGCCAGCTCATTATCTTTTACCTGCTCAATGGCATCAGCAATCAGTTCGTCAGCTACGCCTTTTTCGCGTAACTCGTGCGCAATTTTTGCGCTGCCGAACTTTGATTGCCGGGCGTGCACGATCTGTTCGGTAAAGCGCGCGTCTGAAAGCCAGCCTCGCGCTTTAAAGTCTTCTAGCAAAGCCGGAATGTCGTCGCCGTCATCGGCATAAGCTTTGAGCTTTTGCCCCAGTTCCATATAAGAGTATTCACGCTTGCCCAGATATTCCAGGGCGCGCTGCCGGAGGGATTTTTCCAGCGGTGTTTTCAATCGCAGCTACTCAATCATCCTCGCCGCGTGGCGCCACCATGACTTCATTCAGTTTTTTGGCATTGGCGCGGATTTTATCTTCCAGGTCTTTTGCGATTTCCGGATGCTCACGCAGGAACTCTTTAGCATTCTCTTTACCCTGGCCGATTTTTTCGCCGTTGTAGCTATACCATGCGCCAGCTTTTTCAATCAGTTTGATATTTGAACCAAGCTCAATGATTTCGCCTAAACGTGAAATGCCTTCACCGTACATGATGTCGAATTCAGCTTGCTTGAACGGAGGCGCAACTTTGTTTTTGATGACTTTAACGCGGGTTTCAGAACCGGTCACTTCGTCACCTTTTTTGATCGCGCCGGTACGGCGAATATCCAAACGTACGGAGGCATAGAATTTCAGTGCGTTACCGCCGGTTGTAGTTTCCGGGTTGCCGAACATGACACCGATCTTCATACGAATCTGGTTGATGAAGATAACTAAAGTATTAGTACGTTTGATGTTGCCGGTCAGCTTACGCAATGCCTGGCTCATTAAGCGAGCTTGCAAGCCCATGTGTGAGTCGCCCATTTCGCCTTCAATTTCAGCGCGCGGTGTCAGTGCTGCAACAGAGTCAATTACAACGATATCTACAGAGCCAGAGCGTACCAGCATATCAGCGATTTCAAGTGCTTGCTCGCCGGTGTCTGGTTGTGAGATCAGCAGGTCAGGTACGTTTACGCCAAGTTTTGCCGCATATTGCGGGTCTAGCGCATGCTCTGCATCGATAAATGCAGCTACGCCACCCATTTTTTGCATTTCTGCGATGACTGAAAGTGTAAGGGTCGTTTTGCCTGATGACTCAGGGCCGTAAATTTCAACAATACGGCCGCGTGGCAAGCCACCGATACCTAAAGCGATATCAAGACCGAGCGAGCCGGTAGAAACTGCTTGAATATCTTCGCCAATGTCGCTATCACCCATACGCATGATGGAGCCTTTGCCAAACTGTTTTTCAATTTGCGAAAGAGCTGCGGAGAGTGCTTTAGCTTTGTTGTCATCCATGGGTTTTTACCTTTATTTTGAAGTGCTTAAATTAACTGTTAATTATTTCATAATTTAAGATTTAACGTAAGCGTTGCGTGGCTTTATCCTGATGTATTTATGAGTACTTTTTTAAAAAATACAGTAAGATTTGATAATCAAGTCAACTTAATTGTTATATGCGCGTTTTTGTAACTACACAACAGTAAATTTGTAATGGAGATTAATGATGAAAATGCTGCGTTTTTTAATGATTGCTCTTGCTTTGGGCGCTTCAGCGTCAACTGCACAGGCGCGTGATTCATTTAATATTGGTATCAGTTTCGGTGGCTACGGCGGTCATGGATATTACGGTGCTCCGGCTGTGAGTTACCATGCGGTACCGCAGGTGATTTATTATGATGCTCCTAGAGCTTATTACCCAGCACCACATGCCTACTATCGCGGCCCTGTAGTTGGGTATCGTGATGTGTATTACGGTGCACCGCGCCATCATTTTTCAGGCCATAGCCAACATGGCGGCTACGGTCATCATGGCCGCGGTCACGGCCATCGCGGTCACCATAGATAGCACTATTTAAGCTTGTTCAGTATTTAATCTTTCAAGCAGGCCCACCATCATAAAGATGGTGGCCTGCTTGCGTATGCTTTCACGATTGCCCTCGAACCAATGTGTGCATGTGCTTACCGGGAGATTTTTTCCTGTCCATGCAAAACACACTGTACCCACAGGTTTTTCAGGCGAACCGCCATCAGGTCCGGCAATGCCGGTAATGCTACCGGCAATTTGAGCCTCGCTATTTATTAATGCACCAATGGCCATTTCGGCGGCGGTTTGTTCACTGACTGCACCGAACTTCTCTAATGTTTTGCTGGATACGTCAAGCATGTCAATTTTGGCAGCGTTGCTATAGGTGACAAAACCACGTTCAAACCATGCTGAGCTACCGGCGATGCTGGTAATTGCTTCTGCAACCATGCCGCCAGTACATGACTCGGCCATGGCCAGCATAAAGCCATGCGCTTTAAGTGCCTGCCCCAGTTGAGTGGCTGCGTCAGAGATAGTTAGATTTGAGTGCTTAGCCATAGCAGAATTTTCAGACTGATGATTGCATATATCGCTGCGAGTAAATCATCCAGCATCACACCGAAACCACCTTTAACTTTTGCATCGCATTGGCGTATTGGAGCAGGTTTCCAGATATCGAACAGGCGAAATAGCAAGAACGCCGTGAACCACCACTGCCATTGGTAAGGCGTGACAGTAAGTACTAACATTATGGCAACGATTTCATCCCACACAATGCCGCCGTGATCTGATACGCCTAACGCTTTTCCGGTTTTATCGCAGAAGTAAATGCCGACTAAAAACAGTGCGGAAATAATGGCAAGCTGACTGTAAAAACTTAGCTCAGCTATCAGCAGAAATAGCGGCATGCCTATTAAAGTGCCAAACGTGCCAGGGGCTTTTTTTGCCAAGCCAGAGCCAAAGCCAAGCGCACAGAAGTGGGCTGGGTGCGATAGCAGTAATTTGAGATTAGGTTGAGTTTGATTAGCCAAAATGATCAAAGCCTTTTTTTGATATATCCAGCAGTTGCTGCTTGTAAGTAACTTCTATGCCCAATTTTTCTGTGGTTTTGCCGATCAGGCTTAATGGCAAGTCTAGTTGGTGGGCAAGCTGCTCAATAGCATGGCGCTGTGATTGTGGGGCTGTAAATGCAAGCTCGTAGTCATCACCGCCTGCAAGAATGCATTGCTGGATAATAGCCTCGTCCAGGCGTGCGCGTAAAAAGTCATGGCAAGCAATATTATCCAGTGCCACAGTAGCACCTAGATTGGAAGCATCCAGTATGTGACCCAAATCGGCGAGCAGGCCATCTGAAATATCGATACAACTGTTAGCTTTTTTGCGTAGTGTCAATCCTAGATCGGTTCTCGGCATGGGCGTGTGCAGGGCTTGCAGGCAGTGCTCAGCAACCTCGCTTTCAAGTGTGATTTTGCGTTGCAAGTGTGCCAAGCCCAGAGCAGCGCTACCTAGCTTGCCAGATACCCAGATATCATCGTCAAGTTTGGCGCCATCGCGACGCAGCGCCTCGCCAGTCGGTACCTCACCCATGATCTGCACACTGATATTGAGTGGGCCGCGTGTGGTGTCGCCGCCAATTAAATCTACCTTGAATCTATCGGCACAGGCAAACAGACCACGTGAAAATTCTGCGAGCCAGGGCTCATTGATCTCCGGCAACGCAATTGCCAGCGTTGCCCACTTTGGTGTTGCGCCCATTGCTGCCATATCCGAGATATTTACGGCCAGTGATTTCCAGCCGATATCATAGGGTGCCGCATCATGAAAAAAGTGAGTGCCTGCTACCAGCATATCGACTGAAATAGCGAGCTGATATCCTTTACTTACACGTAACAATGCAGCGTCATCCCCTACGCCTAAGTCAGCACTAGGTGTAGCACGCGTAAAGTATTTGGCGATTAAATTAAATTCTGGCGACATGGCTGAATAGTTAGTTTTTACTGGCTGATTTCGGCCTGAATGCTTTAACAATGGCCTCGTTTGTTTCTATGAATGGCATGGGTTTGTCGGGAGTGGCCAGTAAATCCAGGCAATAAGGCACTGCGGCAAAAATGCCATGCACCAAGGTTTTACCTGATTCATCTTTCAGGCCTTCAAGCGTCTGCGCGATAGCTTTAGGTTGCCCAGGCAGGTTGATGATCAGACATTGTTTACGCACCACAGCGACTTGCCGTGACAAAATCGCCGTCGGTACAAAATTCAGGCTGATCTGGCGCATCTGTTCGCCAAACCCCGGCATTTCTTTGTCGGCCACGGCGAGCGTAGCTTCTGGTGTCACGTCACGCAGGGCAGGGCCAGTGCCACCGGTTGTAAGGATAAGCTGGCAATCTTGAAAATCCACCAGATCTATTAGCGTAGATTCAATTTCACTCTGTTCATCTGCAATTAAACGCGTTTCCAGTGAAAATGGCGTTACAAGGGCGTTTGTGAGCCACTCTTTGAGGCTGGGAATGCCTTTGTCTTCATAAACGCCGTTGCTTGCGCGGTCGCTGATGGAAATTAATCCAATTTTAATGAATTGTTTTGTCATCGATCGGTCATTAGTAATTAGATAAGACTAAATCATACCATTACCAACCATAAAGGATTCCTTCATGCGTAATCAACATCATTATTCGGTTAAAACGTTGGCTATTTCACCAGAAGCAACAAATAAAAGTCGGCTTAAAAAAATGCTAGTGGCAGGTTTTTTAAGTTTGAGCTTGGTGTCATTTGTTTTTATTAACATGGCGCAAGCCGCGGAAGAAAATCCTTACGCAAAAAACTATAAAGAGCAGAATACCTACAATCTGAAATCATTGAGCCCTAATCCGGATACCAAGATATTTGTAAGTAATCATAAAGATGATGACAACATTACCATGCTGGAAGATGGATTTGACATGATAGGCTCATCAGGATTCAGCGCTACCGAAGCTTCGCCGGATCTTGCCCTGCAGCATGCTAAATCAATCAAGGCTGATACCGTGCTGATTTATAAAAAGTATGGATCAGCAAAGACGGCTAGTTCTCAGCTGCAGCTGGTTAAAGAAGCTGCCAAAAAGGGTAAAGAGCTTGACCCTAACGATTTAGTAGAAGAGCCGACAGAATATAATTTTTATGCAAGTTATTGGGCAAAGTTACCAATGCCGCTGCTAGGTGTGCACATCATCAAACTTAAAAAGAATACAAACGAAACTACCGATGATGGTTCCGTTGAAGTGCAAGCCTTACCAGGCTTGAAAATCATTGCCGTGATCAAGGAATCCCCAGCGGCTAAAGCCGGTATTGTCAGAGGTGATACTGTATTGAAAATAGGTGATATGGCACTGGTAGAGGCAGATGATCTTTTTGCTGCAGTGAAAAAGTATGCCGGTCAGACAGTTGCTGTAGAGCTTGAGCGTAAAGGTGTGCCGACCAAGGTGACAGTTGCAATCAACTCACGCAAATAGCTAAAGCGCTAATTAAATCTAATGATATTTAATTCGATCAACTCTGGTCATTTGGAATTGATCGAATTAAATTTATAGGGTTTTATGTGAGTTATTGTTTTTGAATGAAAAACACAAAACCTTCATCATTTTTGCTATGTTCAATTAATTGAAATGGATTATTTGCCACTAATGTACGAATGTTTTTAATCGTACTTTCTTTACTGGTAATGACCTTGAGAATTTCGCCCATAGCAAGTCCGTCCAGTACTTCTTTAGCGCGAATTGTCGGTATTGGGCTATCTTCGTGGCGTACATCAAGTAGCACGTCATAGTGGTGGCTCATTATTTACTCCTTCTTGATTAAAACATATGCTTGTTGATCAGCATGTGAACTGCAATACTCGCCACATAACCTAAGGCAACGGCGGGCGACCATCTAAGGTGGCCAAAGAAAGTATAGCTGCCGCGAGCTTGCCCCATCAGTGCTACACCTGCAGCAGAGCCGATGGATAACAGTGAGCCGCCAACGCCAGCTGTCATCGTCACCAGCATCCATTGTCCGGTCGACATGTCCGGCATCATCGAAAGCACCGCAAACATAACGGGAATGTTATCTACTAGCGCCGAGATAAGCCCGATTGCAATATTGGCGTTAGTAGGACCCCATCCGCCGTAGATAGTTTGCGATACCAGCGTGAGGTACCCTAAAAACCCTAAGCCACCTACGCAAATGATTACACCATAAAAGAAAAACAAGGTATCCCATTCTGCACGTGCAACTTTACTATAAATGTCGTAAGGAACCGGGTTGTTAAAATCATTCATCGCAGTTTTTGGCCGTTGTGATTTTTCACCAGAAATTTTTAGTTTGTAAGCATATAGCTGTAACAAGCCGAGGCCTGACAACATGCCGATCACAGGGGGCAGTTGCAGCAGGCTGTGTGCCAGTACTGCCATGGCGATGGTAATAAAAAACAAGCCGATAATGACTAATGCGCCGCGTCTTAACGGCAGTTGTATGCTGCTACCTTTTGGTTTTTCATTGGGTACAGCAAAGCTCATGATGGTGGCGGGGACCAGCCAGTTAACCAGTGCAGGTATAAACAGGCTGAAAAAAGTCCAGAATGTCACCGGCCCATTGCTTGCCATAATATTTTTCTGCCAGACCATCAGTGTTGTGATGTCACCAAATGGACTGAAGGTGCCACCTGCGTTTGCTGCGACCACTAAATTGACACATGCAAGCAGCACAAATTTCTGATTACTGCCGCCTACTGCCATCACTACTGCGCCCATTAGTAACGCAGTCGTCATGTTGTCAGCGATTGGAGAGATGAAGAAAGCCAATAACCCCGTAGTCCAGAACAGGGCACGATAACTAAGCCCTTTGCGTATCAGCCAGGTGCGTAAAGCTTCAAACACTTGCCGTTCTTCCATCGCAATGATGTAGGTCATTGCCACTATCAAGAATAAAAGCAGCTCGGCGTATTCTTCCAGATTGTCTTTAAAGGCGGCTTCCACTGCATGTGGAATTCCTTGCGATTGATAGTGCCAGGCGATTAATGCCCAGATAATACCGGCAGCTAATATGACGGGTTTGGATTTACGTAGATGGATAAATTCTTCCGCCATCACGAACAGGTAGGCTACAACAAAAAATATGAGCGCCGTAATGCCTACCCAGTGACCAGTGAGGTCGATACGTGAAGCATTTTCAGATGCTAGTGCCAAGTCAGGAATAAATAAACTCGCCAACAGCAAGCTGAAAAAAGCCTTCATGCTACGATCTTCCTATTCGTCTGTATCAGTCGCTTCGAAATCTTCGCCGGATTCATTTTTATTTTCCGGGCTGGTAATTTCTCTTAGTATTCTGAAAATTTCGCGGCTACTTTTGGGCGGCTTGGCTGCTGCTTGTTCTTTTTGCGCATTTCGTATGAGTGTACGCAACTGCTGGCTATCGGTAGTCGGATGCAGCGTCATGAACTCTGATAAGGCATTAGCGTCATTGATTAAACGGTCGCGCCAGCGTTCCAGGCCATGGAAATACGCATTTTCTGCGGTGTGTTTGCCTTCCCAGCGTGCCAGTTGTTCTGTAATCGGCGCTGTATCAATCTCACGCATCAGCCTGCCTAAATATTGGCGGTGGCGTCTGATTGCGCCATTGGCGGTGATTTTCTTGGTATCCAAAACTGCCGTCACTACATCTTCAGGCAGGTTGAGTTTGAGTAGTCTATCTTTAGGAAGCTCAGTTAAGCGCACGCCAAGCTCCTGCTGTGCGTCAGCCTCAGCTTTTAATTTGGTTTTACTGATAGGTAAATCAGCCTCTGAAATTGGCTCTTTGGCTAATTCAATATCTTTAGTTGTCTTTTTAGGTTTCATACTGCGGTATTATAACAGTCTTGCTCTTTAGGGCACTTCTATAAATACATTTTTGGGCGCATTACTACGTTGCGCGGTACTCGCAATCTCGCTGTATACCGCATACTATCTCGGTTCCTGCGTTCCGTGCGCCTTGTACTGCATCCCAAAGTATGCATTTATAGAAGTACCCTTTCAGTTTTTAGCGTACATTTTTATTAGAAGAAAGCGTTATGTCAGATTCAGGTTTTAGCTATTCATTTGATCAGATTAAACAGATGTCAGAGGATGTACTTAAAGTCGCCAAGCGCTTGGGTGCAAGTTCTGCTGAGGCTGAGTTAAGCTTAAGTATCGGCCAGAATGTTTCTGTACGTATGGGTGAAGTTGAAAATATTGAATATAACCGTGATAAAGGTATGTCTGTCACGGTGTATTTCGATAAGCAGAAAGGCCATGCCAGCACTTCAGACCTTAGTCCACAGGCTTTGGCGGATACGGTTGCTGCTGCCTGCAATATTGCCAAATACACAGCGAAAGATGAATTTTGCGGTTTAGCTGATGCGGAGCTGATGGCAACCGAGATTCTGGATTTAGACCTCAATCATCCTTGGGATATTTCTGTAGACGAAGCAATAGAAATTGCAAAAACCTGTGAGACTGCTGCATTACAGGTTGATCCGCGCATTACAAACTCAGAAGGGGCTAGTGTTTCGTCTGGTACGGGATTTTTCTCCTATAGCAATAGCCATGGTTTTACGGGAGGGTATGCCAGCTCGCGTCACGGTATCAGTTGCTCGGTGATCGCTGAGTCGGATAATAATATGCAGCGTGACTATTGGTATAGTACCGCACGCGCTGCACAGGATCTGCAGTTGGCTGCTGACATCGGTAGCGTTGCCGGCGAGCGCACAGTGCGCAGGCTGGATGCAAAAAAGATTAAGACCTGCCAGGTGCCGGTGTTGTTTGAAGCGCCGCTTGCCAGCGGTTTGATCTCAACCTTGATCAGCGCAATATCCGGGGGTAATCTCTACCGGAAATCTTCTTTCCTGCTGGATAGTCTTGGTAAGCAGGTTGCTTCGCCGCTACTCAATATTTATGAAGATCCGTTTATCAAAAAAGGGTTGGCGAGCAGTCCTTTTGATAATGAAGGCGTGGCAACGAGTGCACGTCAACTGGTGGAAAATGGCGTGCTGCAAGGTTATGTTCTTTCCAGCTACTCTGCACGTAAACTCGGTATGAAAACTACCGGTAATGCGGGCGGCAATCATAATCTGATCATACAGTCGGGTGAGCATGATTTTGCCGGCCTGTTGGAACAAATGGGCACTGGCTTGGTGGTGACTGAATTATTAGGTCATGGCATGAACATGGTGACGGGTGATTATTCCAGAGGCGCAGCCGGTTTCTGGGTAGAAAACGGCGTCATTGTGCATCCGGTTGAAGAAATTACAATCGCCGGTAATATGGCCGACATGCTGAAAATGATTATTGGAATAGGTAATGATGTTCTGGTGCAAGGATCAAAACAGGTTGGTTCTATTCTTATTGAGCGCATGACAGTAGCTTCAGATTAACAGGTTAACACATGGTGGAAAGCATCTACTGGTAATGGCTCAGAATTAGAGCTTCAAACTCACTTTCCGGCAGCGGATGGCTAAAATAGTAACCTTGCAGTTCATCACACCCGATTGATGCCAGAAAATCATATTGATTTTCTGTTTCCACGCCTTCAGCCACCACTTTTTTATCCAGACTATGTCCAAGTACGATAATAGCTCTCAAAATCGCCAGGTTTGCTGGATCATTTTCCAGACAATTTACAAAAACCTTGTCAATTTTTAGCCGGTCAACAGGAAAGTCTTTTAAATAAGCCAGATTTGAGTATCCTGTACCAAAATCATCTATGGCAATTTTAACGCCTATAGTCTTTAATGAGTGCAGGGTGTCTATGAATTTTGCGGCATCATCGATTAATGTACTCTCAGTGATTTCAAGCTCCAGACATTCGGGGTCTAACTGTGTGGCTTTGAGAATGTTTTTGATTGTTTGTGCCAGATGAGGCTGCTTAAACTGTCGCGGCGATACGTTAACGGCAATAGGTAAAGGCGCACCTATTTTTTCCTTGATAGCCTTGGCTTGTTTGCAGGCTTGGATTAAAACCCATTCGCCGATTTTGTCGATCAGTCCGGTTTCTTCTGCGATCTGTATGAATTTAATCGGCCCTATCATTTCTTCGCCGGGCGGCTGCCATCGCAGCAGTGCTTCAGCACCGCAGATAAGTCCTGTGCTAAAGTCTACCTTAGGCTGGTAATACAATAACAGTTCATTGTTTTCAATCGCCTGGCGCAGTCTGAATTCAAGCTTCACACGTTCTGCCAGTGCCTCGTTTAGCTCCTGTGTATAGACTTGGTAATTGTTGCGACCTGCTTTTTTTGCTTTATACATTGCAGTGTCGGCATTTTTTAGCAGCATGCTGGGGTCGCCGCCATCATCAGGATAAATGCTGATACCTATGCTACATGTGACTAAATAATCCAGACCGTTAATTACACATGGCTTAGCTACGCTTGAGAGAATGCGTTTCATGGTGACGGTGATGTTATTCAGGTTATCAATATTGGAAATCAATATGACAAACTCGTCGCCGCCAAGACGTACCACAGTATCTACTTCGCGCACACAGGCTGATAAACGCTGTGACATAATTAATAGTAAATGGTCGCCAACTTCATGCCCCATGCTGTCGTTAATGAGTTTAAACTGGTCAAGGTCAAGAAACGCTACCGCCATTTTATTGTGATAGCGGTCAGCAAAGTTAATACATTGCGTTAACCTGTCATGTAACATGCAGCGGTTAGGTAGTCCGGTTAACGTATCATGTGTTGCCTGATATTCCAGCTGCGTCTCGTAGTTTTTTCTTGACGTAATGTCTTCCACGGTACCTTCGTAATAAAGTAAATTTCCTGCCTCGTCATATACCGATCGTGCATTTTCTGAAATCCAGATAGAGCTGCCATCCTTTTTATACGCTAATGATTCAAAGTTTTGTATGTTTTGATGCGATTCCATCTCAAGTACAAATTCTTTTCTGCGCCCCGGCTTTACGTAAAGCTGCTCGTTAATATTGTTAAGCACCAACATTAATTCTTGTGGTGAGTTGTAACCGTACATCCGTGCCAGAGACGGATTCACCATCAGGTAATGCCCGCTTGGCGTAGATTGAAAAATCCCCTCAATGGCATTTTCAAAAATAGAACGGTAACGTGATTCGGCATCACGTAGCGATTGCTCAATTTGTTTGCGTGTGGCGATATTTTGAATAATGCCCTCAATCGCGTGTATTTTGCCCCTCTCGTTGTATATAGGGTTGCCACGTTCTGACACCCAAATGACCTCGCCATTTGCACGTTTAATTCTATATTCAATTTCAAAGCGTGAACCAGTTGCTACTGCATCATCAATTTTATCCCTTACCAACTGGCGATCATCTTCAAAAGTGATTTCTTCGTATGAAACTACATTGTTAAACATCAAGTCCTCCGGAGCATATCCGGTTAATTCCTTACATCCGACACTGGCGAATATCAAAGTCCAGTAATCATCATAAAGCGTGCAATAAACCAACCCATCCATATTCTCTACCAGCACATCGAGCATGTGCTGACGATTGTGCACAAATGAATCTACAGAGATGAGATTTGTAACTTTAGGTAGCGAGTTCATTGTTTTATAAAATCCCAGTTATGTTCTGGAGAGCCAATGATTCAAATATGCAGTTATTTGCGAGCATCAATGGTTAATAGTTCATGGTTATAACAAATCATGCAATCTGAACCCGATACCTATTGCCAGCGGCTCGGTTTCCTTAATAGCCAAGCCTAGGAGCTGATCAGCCTTTACCGGGCCTGCCAACTCACATATCGCCATGTAGCAAAGGTTAACCAGTTTCTGCAGAACATCCAGATCATGCTGACCTTCCAATGTTTCAGCACTCATGTTAAGCCAGTCTCGGATATACATAAGTCGCATTTTGTCAGTTTTAACTTCGGCCAGATGCTTGATAACAAAGCCTCTGATAGATTTCTCATCGGCTTGGTTAAACTTTGCAAACAGTTGTTGCAATAGTTTTATAAATACGGTGGTTTGGTGTGATTCATCTACTTTTGCATTTTCAGCCGATGAAGTTTTTTCCTGCTTGAGTGCAATGAGCGGGTCTGGCAAAAGGTCGTCTGGAGATAGTTCTAGCGCCATAAAAATTGCCTTCAAAATTTTGGCGCGGTCACTCTTTAAAAGATCACTGTCACAACAGCGTGCGACAAATACACTCAAGGCAAATTTTGGTTTGTGCGAATACTCAGATTGCCATAAATTAATAGCATTTAGTAATTTCTGGTCGTCAAAGTAAGGTCGCATCCCAGTAAAAATTGCACGACGTCTGAAAATTAAATCCATTTATTATTCAACTTTTTTTAGATGAGAGACGTGATTTAAAGTTTACTTAAATCTTTAAGGTTTTCATTTTTGTAAGCAGCATCCTGAGCAAATTCCGGGTAGCCAATTTCACCATGCTCAGTAATATCCAAGCCGCGTTGCTCATGTAATGCACTTACACGCAAACCAAAAAATGCAGAAATTAACGAATACATGATGAAGGCACTCACAAATACCCATGCAAATGCTGCACCAATACCAATCAACTGCACCATTATTTGCTGTGGATTGAACATATTGCCGGTTAAAAACAAGCCAGCTGCAAGTGTTCCCCATGCGCCGCATAATCCATGCACGGATACGGCACCGACCACATCATCGAGACGCATTTTCTCCAGCAACATGACACCGATTACGCTCATACTTCCGCCAATTGCCCCGGTAAGTATTGCGTAAGGAACTTGCATCGAGGCGCAGCCTGCAGTAATCGCAACCAAGCCAGCAATGCTGCCGTTAATTGTGCTGGTGAGTAAAATTGGCTGGCGCGTCACTATGCTCATGAGGATTGCGCCAACAGCGCCGGCTGCACCAGCCATGTGTGTGTTTAATAAGATGTGCCCGATATTCGCGCCCGCTGCTAGTGTGCTGCCGCCATTAAAGCCAAACCAACCAAACCACAGCAAAAAACCGCCAATAGGAATAAAGCTTAAATTATGACCTGGTACGCTGCGTGTCTCGCCTTTATCACTAAAGCGACCTAGGCGTGGGCCAAGTAGGATTATCGCGGCTAATGCACACCAGCCGCCAACCGAATGCACCACAGTTGAGCCCGCAAAATCAATAAACCCCATCTGTTTGAGCCAGCCGCCATCATTCCATGCCCAACTGCCAAATATAGGATAAATAATCGCGGTAATGCCGCAAGTGCCGATTAAGTAGGCAATGTAGTTAGTACGTTCTGCCATTGCGCCGCTCACGATAGTTGCAGCGGTTGCAGCAAACATGATCTGGAAAAAGATCAGGGTGTAGTCCCAATCTGGTGCCGATGATAGGCCGAATAGGGTAGTGCCGTAATAGCCGCTTGGGTTGGCGCCAAACATTAAGCCATAGCCAACTAGCCAGAATAATAAAGTGCCTACACATAGGTCAATGTAGTTCTTCATCATCACGTTGACTGCGTTTTTAGAGCGTACCATGCCTGTTTCCAGCAGGGCAAAGCCGGCCTGCATCAGAAATACCAATACTCCGGCCATGAGTACCCACATGGTGTTAACCACTACGGGCTTGATGGATTCATCTGCAAAAACGCTAGATGGTATCAGGCACATAGCACCTAATATCACGAATAAACCCGATCTTTTAAGATTCAGCATATAAACCCTTATGTAAGTGTAATTACATACAACAATGCAGGATCTATGCCACTTCAACTGGACAGTAGTTGAAATGAAAGCTAGTACGTAGCCTTGCTAAGGTTTATACATTCCAAAATTAATCTAATATTTCTAAAGATGTCGATTTATTTCAGCACCGGTGACTGCAAATAAAAAGGCCCCGAAACTCGGGGCCTTTTTATACAACTTAATTAATTACTACTGCTTGTTCTCAGCGTCTATTTCTTCAAAGTCATCACTTGGCAGAGGGGCGCTATTTGAATTTGCCCCATCTTCAACTGCGTTCGCGCGATGTTGCATGTAGGCATCGCGCATGAACGCATATGGATCAAGTGATGCATCATCAACCAGGTCGGTTGCATCAAGCACTTCTGTGCGTTTGTCAATAAATTGAGCTGCACGCAGTTGATTGTGCAGGCGTACTTCGCCGATGTTATGTGTATAGTGCACAGCATCAGTCGTTGCAGTATCAAATACCAAGCCTGCAGTATCACGTACTGTAGATGGGCCCAGGAAAGGAAGTACTAGATAGGCGCCGTTACCTACGCCCCAGTATCCTAATGTCTGACCAAAATCTTCTTTATTGACAGGTATGTTATCCATGCCTGCCACGTCAATAAAGCCAGCAATACCAAAAGTGGAATTAATGACAAAACGTCCAGTTTCGCTGAACGCATCCGCAAGTTTGAATTGCAGCAGGTTGTTCAAAATACTGGTAACAGTGCGTAGGTTATTAAAAAAGTTATTGATACCAGTGCGCACGGGTGTAGGGGCGATGGCCTTGTAGCCTTTGGCAACGGGTTTAAACACAGCTCTGTCAGCAACATCGTTGAATTTATAAATGCCGCGATTGACGCCTTCCAGAGGGTCTTTATTCGCTTGTGACGCGCAACCAGCCAGTAACAGGCCAAAGAGGCAGGCTGCCATGAATTTAAGTAATTTTGTATGCATTTTGAATTAATTTCTTATTAATAATTTTTTGGTTTTATTAGAAATTTATACTTCTCTAGAAATTTGTAGTATCCCAATATCAATTATTCATGAGCGTGGCATTTCTGTCCATTAATATAATTTGTTACTAAATGTAAATTAAACCATATGTTGTTTAAATGCAACATGTTTTAATAACTAGCCATGTGAGATTTTGGATTGTATATGGTTGAGTACATGGCTGGTTGTGTTCAGATATTGAATACTTTTTTAACTGGATTGAGGCACTGTATTTTTATATAAATCTAATGCCAGCGCGCGCTGTATGCTGTGATCTACTACAGGTTGTGGATAATCACGACCGATTTTTATATTAATCGTAGATTGCCGTTCGGCAGACATTAGCCAGGGGGCGTGGATTTCTTTATCATTGCAACGGTTTAGTTCGGTGACATATTTGCGTATAAAGCGGCCATTCGCATCGAAGCGTTCGCTCTGTGTTGTCGGGTTAAATATCCTGAACCAGGGTTGTGCATCGCAGCCTGTAGAAGCCGCCCACTGCCAGCCGCCGTTATTGGCACTAAAATCAAAATCGATTAACTTCTCTGCAAAATAACGCTCACCCCAGCGCCAGTCAATGAGCAGGTCTTTAACTAGAAAGCTGGCGGCAACCATGCGTAAACGGTTATGCATAAAGCCGGTATTGTTAAGCTGGCGCATGGCGGCATCCACTAAGGGATAGCCGGTCTTTCCATCACACCAGGCCTGGAAGTAATCAGGATTATTGGGGAATGGCAAGGACTCAAATTCAGCCTTGAAGGCTTTGCCGGCAGCAATTTGCGGGTGGTGATGCAAAATCTGAAAATAGAAATCACGCCAGATAAGCTCTGACAGCCAAGTCTCAGCGCCACCACCGCCCATTTGCATGGCGGTACGTGCCAGATGTCGGATAGATATAGTGCCAAAGCGCAGGTGCACCGATAAATATGAAACACCTTTGATGCCCGGGAAGTCACGTGCTTCTTTGTAGCGCTGCATGCGGTCTGTAAAGTCGGCGAATAACTGGGCACCACCGCTCATGCCGGTAGGCAGGCGCATCTCTGAAAGATTGGTGCGTTTAAATCCCAATGATTCAAGGCTAATGAGGCTGCCAAAATTCGGATTGCTATCAGGTTTGGCTAGATTTTCAATATAAGCATCGACCGGGTAGGCTCTCAGGAAAAAGTCATTAATGGTTTTGAGCCACATATTTTTATAGGGCGTGAACACGCTATAAGGCTTTCCTGTCATGCTCAGTACTTCATCTTTTTCAAAAATGACCTGATCTTTGAAGTGATGAAACGCGATTCCGTTATTTTTTAGCTGATCTGCTACGTACGCGTCACGGGATATGGCATCCGGCTCATAGTCATGATTGGTAAATATCGCATCAGCTTGCAGGGCTTTTGCCAGATTCGGAATCTCGTCCTTTGCGTTGCCATGCAGTACGATTAGCTCACCGCCTTTTGCTTGCAGCGCGGATTTAAGTTCTTTTATGCTTTCCCAGATAAATTCAACGCGGCGATCATGCTTATCGGTGAGTTTGTCCAGAATGGACGTGTCAAAAATAAATGCACAGTAAACCTGGGTAGAATGTCTGAGGGCATAGTAAAGCGCTGCGTGATCATAATCACGAAGGTCGCGACGGAACCAGACTAGAGATTTTGTATATTGAGGTATTGTATTTTGCATAGACTGTGAGACTCCGCAGATTAGTCTTACAGTTTAGCAAATAGTTTAGAAATAATTGGTCGTCGGTTTTCTTATCGAGTATCTTTCCTGAATTTAAAAGCTTTAAGTGCAATAATCTTAGCCTCTGGCACCAAATACATATTTTTCTTTAGAGGCCTCGTGCAAAGTTTCTTTCTCTATGTCTGGCAACTTAAGCATTCCCAGAACATTCTGTAAGTCCAGAGATAATAAAATAAGCTCTTCATCACCAATTTCATCCACCTGCTGAAAAATATCACTCGCGTAGTGGCTGTCACGGATCATTTTTGCGGAATTAACGGAGCCTATAAATTTTCTGGCTGCCACCGAAAATTTTGATAAAAGAATTAAACACTGGTTATCCATAGCAACTAGCTCCCCTTTAGTTTTCAAAATTACAGTTTTTTAAACTTATGTTTGCAAAAAGATTTGCCAAAAAAGTGCAATTTTTTGTTGTAAGTAAGGTTGTGGTGCATATCACCGCCATACTCGGCACTAAATGTGCCCTTTACATAGGGATTAGCATTTACTATGCCAGTTTATTTGCGCCGGATTTATTGACGCGCTTATTCGCGGTGGTATGGATGGTTTTGAATGACGCTATGCGCACGGTAAAGCTGCTCTGTTAGCAGCACGCGAACAAAAGCGTGGGGCAGGGTGAGTTTTGAAAGGCTCCACAACCAGTCAGTCTGTTGTTTGAGACTGACATGCAAGCCGTCAGCGCCGCCAACGACGATGCTGACATCGCGTCCCAGTGTTTGCCAGACTTTCATTTTATCGGCGAGCTGTAACGTGGTGACTTCCTGGCCGCGTTCATCACAGGCAATCAGGTAATCGCGGCCTATCGCTTCCAGAATTCTTTTTGCTTCAATCAGCTGGATATTTTCAGTACTGTTGCCGGCAGCGCGTTTTTCAGGTTTGATATCAATGATTTCAACTGATAACTCGCGCGGCATGCGTTTGGTGAAATCAGCGCAGGCGGTTTCTACCCAGCCCGGCATTTTGTGACCAACGCTAATGATTCGTAACTTCAACTTGAGTGAGCTGCATATGAATGAGGGCTACTGTTTAAATTTAATCAGTAGCCCTCATGATGAGGATTACTCTTCTGATTTAATGTGGCTACGGCGGCTTTCTGCCTCGCCCCACAGTTGTTCCAGATTGTAATAAGCGCGGGTTGCAGGCACCATGATGTGAACAACAATGTCATCCAGATCGACTAATACCCATTCACCTTCTTTTTCGCCTTCAGTGCCGCGGATTGCAAAGCCTTTTTCCTTGAGCTTTTCACGTACATTATCGGCAACAGCCTTGGCCTGGCGGCTTGAGTTAGCTGAAGCGACAATCATATAGTTGGTCATGCTGGTAAGTTTGCGCACGTCCATTACGCTGATATCGAAACCTTTGATGTCTTCAATCGCGTCGATAACGGCGAGTTTCATAGCCTCTAGATGTTCGTTGTTAGAGGCTATGTTCTGTGTTTTTTGTGTCATTTATGCGGCCTGTGCTGGAATTGCGTTGCGTTGTGATTGTATGCGGTTGTGGCTGTCTACATACACGAGTTGTGGGCTGTAGGTTTTAAGTTCTGCTTCGTCATAATTGGCGAAGCTGGCAATAATAATAATGTCTTGCGGGTGCGCTCTGTGCGCGGCAGCACCGTTCACGGAAATAATGCCAGAATGACGCTCAGCACGAATCGCATACGTAGTAAAACGTTGGCCATTGGTTACATTGTAAATACTGATTTGCTCGTATTCACAGATATTTGCTGCTTCTAACAGCTCTTCGTCGATTGCACAGCTACCTTCATAGTGAAGCTCGGAGTGAGTCACATGTACGCGGTGCAATTTAGATTTAAGCATGATTCTTTGCATGTGCTTAACCATTTATGAAAAGGGAACGTATTATAGTCTTTTCAAACACTTATTCCAATTATTAATCAATAAAGACGTGTTGGCTACACAATAGTGTGCTAAAGCGCATTCTGTAGTTCGTCTGAGTGTTATTGCCTGTTTATAAGTGGAATTTGTGCAAGAGTCGATTGAATGCAGGGTTGTTAATTCAGATTCGTGTGAATTCGATATTGTCTATCAGGCGCGTATTACCGATTTTGGCTGCTGCCAGTACAACCAGGGCAGTGTCTTCTTTAGATGCCGGCAATAAGGTACGTGCAGAGCGTACGGAAACATAATCGGTTAACCAGCCGATATTGTCCAGAGTCTGAGCTGTCACCTGTTCCAATGCGGCATAGTCAACGCAGCCTTGCTGAATGCTGGCAACGATTTCTTTCAGGCAGGTATGCAGCATAGAGGCATGCGATTTTTGTTCAGGCGTCAGGTTGCCGTTGCGTGAACTCATTGCCAACCCGCTGGCTTCACGTATTGTGTCACCTGCAATGATTGCGATCGGCAGGTTAAATTGCCTGACCAGTTCGCGAATAATAAATAATTGCTGAAAGTCTTTTTTGCCAAATACTGCCACTTGCGGCATGACGATATTGAATAGCTTCATGACCACAGTGGCTACACCGTCAAAATGCCCGGGTCTGCTCGCGCCGCACAGCTCTTTTGCAATGGGCGGGGCACAGATGATCATGGTTTGCCCAAGGTCATTGGTCGCCGCATTAAAGTCCGGATACATCTCTTGCACGTTAGGCGCAAACACAATATCGACCCCGGCAGCTTGCAGTTTTTCACAGTCAGCATCCAGTGTACGTGGGTAGCTCGCCAAGTCTTCATTCGCGCCGAACTGCAGCGGGTTTACAAATATGCTCACTACAACGTATTGCGCCTGCTGCTTTGCCAGTGTTGCCAAATGAATATGCCCTGCATGCAGGTTACCCATGGTCGGCACCAGCGCAACTTCTGTTTTCGATTTCAGCGCGCTTCTTAATTCAGCTACGGTATGGATGATTTGCATAATATTGAGTTCGATTTGAACTGATTTTTTAATAACTGTGTTCTGCTGCCGGAAATGTTTTGTTCTTTATAGCTTGCACGTATTCGGCAATGGCTTGTTGAATGCTGCCACTCTCAGCCAGAAAGTTTTTGGCAAAACGCGGTGCCTTGTAGTCGCCTGGGCTTTTGCTGGCGACGCCGCTGTAAATGCCTAATAAGTCCTGAATCACCAATACCTGTCCGCTACAGTCAATACCGGCACCAATGCCGATAGTCGGTATTTTAAATTTTTCGGTAATTTGTCTGGCGAGGATCGCAGGCACCATTTCAAGCAGAATCAAGCTTGCACCGGCTGCATGCATATTGATGGCATCTTGCGTGATTTTTTGCGCACTTTCGTCGGTTTTACCCTGAATTTTATAACCGCCCAGCTGTATTACTGACTGTGGCGTGAAGCCCAGATGTGCGCATACCGGAATACCGCGCTTAACCATGTGGCGTACAGTTGCTAAAAATTCACCGCCTTCGATCTTAATAATGTCTGCACCGGCATCAATCAGCGCTTGTGCATTATGGCAGGCGTCTTCAATGTCATATTCATAGCTGCCATAAGGCATATCTGTCATGATTAATGTGTTAGGCGCACCGGCGACGACACACTTGGTGTGATAAATCATGTCCTGCATAGTGACTTGCAAGGTATTTTCTGCACCTTGCAATACCATGCCCAGCGAGTCGCCAACCAGCAGTACATCAACGCCTGCCGCGGCAGATACTTTTGCAAACGTCGCGTCGTAGCAAGTGAGCATGGCGATTTTTTCGCCGGCTGCTATTAATTGATCAAGTGTCTGTTTGGGCATTATTCTTCAAAGTTCGGATTAAAAAACTCACGCTGACCTTTGATCTGCTCAATGCGGCTTAACAGCAAATCAAACGCACTTTTGTTTTTTAAAATATTGAGTTTCTCGTTATTCACAATCAATACCGGTGAGGCATCATAGCTGTGAAAGAATTCACTGTAAGCATTTGCCAGGCGTTCTATGTATTCACGCGGAATCTCCTGCTCGTAACTGATGCTGCGTTCTTCAATGCGTTCCATCAAGGCATCAATCGGTGTTTGCAGGTAAATGACCAGATCAGGTTTTGGCGCTTTAATCTGTAAATGCTGATAAATCTGATGATACAAGGCATATTCTTCATCATCCAGATTCAGCCGTGCAAAAATCGGGTCTTTTTCCAGAAAAAAGTCAGCAACAATCGGCTTCGCAAACATGTCGCGCTGACTCAGGTCTTTAATCTGGTTGGCACGTTGAAATAAAAAGAATAGCTGGGTAGGTAAGCCGTAGCGCTGAGCATCCTGATAAAAACGCGGCAGGAACGGGTTGGTTTCCGCTTTTTCTGACAGGTAGTCGACAGGAAATTTGTCTACCAGCATTTTAGCCAGTGTGGTTTTGCCGCTGCCAATCGGGCCTTCTACAACAATGTAGGGGTATTTGTTAAAAATGGTCATAGTCTGGTTTAACTTATTCTTTTAATATCTTTTGATAATTCCGGGCTAATTAATGCTTCTATTTTGCCATGCACAGGCATCGATAATTGCGGTGCAATTTCAAATAAAGGCAAAAGTACAAACCCTCTGTTGTGCATTCTTGGGTGCGGCAATATCAGCGTATCACTTTGAATCACCATATTTTCATACAGCAGCAAGTCACAGTCCAGTACGCGCGGCGCATTTACAAATGGACGTACACGGCCGGCTTCGTTTTCAATCGCGTGTAATGCCAGCAGCAGCTGCTGTGGGGAAAGTTCTGTTTGGACTTCGGCAACAGCGTTAATGAAATCCGGTACCGGGTTATTTTCCGGATCTTGCGGGCAGTCAACCGGCGCAGTTTTATACAAAGACGATTTTTTAAGTAGCTGCGTTTTTGGCAGGTTTGACAATGCCTTCATTGCTTTTTCAACCTGATAAACCGGGTCTTGTAAGTTGCTTCCCAGTGCCACAAATGCCTGATGCATCATGATGCATCAGGGCTGCTGTTGCCGGGTTTCTTGGGTTTTCTTCTTTTACGTTTTTTAGGAGCGGTATCCGCTTGCAGCATGGCATTACGTTCTTCACCTTCAGCTTCGGCAAACTTGGTCCACCACTCACCCAATTCCGCAGGTGTCTCACCGGACTCGCAACGTAGTAGCAAAAAGTCATAGCCAGCGCGATAGCGTGGGTTAGTGAGCAGGCCAAATGGGCGTTTGCCTGCACGTTGCTCAAACCGTGGCTGTAAGCCCCATATTTCTTTCATGGCAGCAGTGTAGCGGTTGTGAATCGCAAGCTTTTCAGCCTGCGTAGCAATGACGTCATTCATGGCCATATGCAGTGCTGGAATTGGCGGATTGTCTTTTTTGTAGTTAGTCCAAGCCGCTAATACTTCATGCCACAGCAAGGTTGCAAATAAAAAGCTGGGGTTGGCAGACTTGCCGGAAAGGATACGGTCATCTGTATTTTTGAGCGCCAACATGACGAAACGCTCGCCCATCGGCTGTTCCAGCACTACATCCAGCATCGGCAACAAGCCATGATGCAGATGCTGCTTGCGTAAGGCAGTAACACTTTCAATGGCGTGCCCTGACAGAAACAGTTTCAGCATTTCGTCAAATAAACGGCTAGGCGGCACGTCTTCCAGCAGATCTGCCATTTTGGCAATAGGCGCTTTAGTGGCTGGGTCTATGCTTAGACCGAGCTTGGCTGATAAACGTACCACGCGCAGCATGCGCACGGGATCTTCTGCGTAGCGTGTTTCCGGATTGCCGATGATACGTAACACACCGGCCTGAATATCGGCAAAGCCATGATGGAAGTCGAGTACTTCCTGGCTGGTCGGGTCGTAATACAGTGCGTTAGCAGTAAAGTCGCGACGCGTGGCATCTTCTTCCAGGCTACCGAATACATTGTCGCGTGTGATGCGGCCCGATTCGTTGGTATGTGCATCACCTGTGGACTGGTGATGGCCACGGAATGTAGAAACTTCAATGGTTTCATCACCAAACAACACATGCACTAAACGGAAGCGTTTGCCGATAATGCGTGAACGTCTGAAAACACGGTTTACTTCTTCAGGTGTGGCATCGGTTGCGATATCAAAGTCTTTGGGGTTGCGGTTCAGCAGTAAGTCACGCACAGCACCGCCGACAATATAGGCTTCAAAGCCAGCTTTCTGCAGGCCGTCTATTGTTCGCATTGCAGCACTGCTTAACAGGCTGCGATCGATTTGGTGCTTTTTAAATGGAATGACTTCGGCTTTATCTCTATTGCCGCTGGATTTTTTAGCGGTTTTCTTGGTGCCTAGTATCGGACGGCTTTTTGTTGACTGCGGTTTCGAAGCTTCAGATGAGCGCGGTGTTGGCTTCTCGTGCTCAGCTTTCTTGTTTCTGGGCCTGAAAATTTTATCTAGCAGTTTTTTAATCATGCGAAATTATAGCTTAAATTTAATCGTGTACTTAAATTCCGATTTCAACAAAACATGCAGGGCACTCCATAAATACATTTTTGGGTGTATGGCTGCGTTGTGCGGTGCTCGAAAGCACGCCGTATAGTGTATTCCAAACAATGCATTTCATAGAAGTGCCATACAATCGCTTTGTTATTTAGCCGCGTGATCCCACAGCACATCGCTAACGCCTGCTTCTTTATTAATAATGCGGCACATTACAAACAAAAGATCGGATAAGCGATTCAGGTATTTTCTTGAGGTTTCTGTCACGTTTTCGGCATGGTGCAGCTGCATGAGTTCACGTTCTGCACGACGGCAGACGGTGCGTGCCAGATGGCAGTAAGCAGCCGCTTTAGTGCCGCCCGGCAGAATGAATTCTTTCAGCGGAGATAATTCGCCATTGAGCCTGTCGATGGCTTCTTCCAAGTCATCAATCCGCGCCTGTTTTAACAGCACATAACCGGGGATGGAGAGCTCGCCGCCGATGTTGAACAAGTCATGTTGAATCTGCGTCAGCGATTTTCTGATCGTGTCCGGGATGTTCTCAGTCAGTATCATGCCGATTACCGAGTTCAACTCATCTACATCGCCCATAGAATTAACGCGCGGGCTATCTTTGTTGATGCGGCTACCGTCACCCAAACCAGTCGTACCGTCATCGCCGGTGCGCGTGTATATTTTACTTAACCTGTTGCCCATATTTAAATCCTTTATAATTGAGTTATTGTAACTGATGATGACTTTGCAATGACCGATCAAACCATGACCCTGGAAATTAAAAATATCCCGATTAGGCCAGCTGTATCAGCTGATGCGCCTATAGGAGTGTTCGATTCCGGTGTTGGCGGTATTTCTGTGCTGCAGCATATTCATGCTTTGCTACCATATGAGCAGTTGCTATATGTAGCAGATAGCAGGTACGCTCCCTATGGCAGCAAAACCCCGCAAGAAATTCAATCAAGATGCTTTGAAATTGCAGATTTTTTAATTACAAAAGGCGTCAAGGCGATTGTGGTGGCCTGCAATACCGCTACCGCAGCCGCGATTGATCTGATGCGTGAAAAATATAGCTTGCCGATAATTGGCATGGAGCCAGCAGTAAAGCCAGCGGCAGCAGCTTCTAAAAATGGTGTGATAGGGGTGCTGGCAACTGTTGGTACGCTTAAAAGTGCACAGTTCGCGGGCTTGCTTGAAAGCTATGGACGTAATGTAAAAGTAGTGACGCAGGGTTGCATCGGCCTGGTCGAATGTATAGAGCGTGGCGAGCTAAGAAGTGACAATACGTTTAAGTTGCTGGAACAATATTGTCAGCCGCTACTGGATGAAGATGCAGATACCATTGTTCTGGGATGTACTCATTACCCGTTTGTAAAACCGCTGATTCAGCAGATTGTAGGTGATGGAGTGACCTTGATTGATACCGGTGCTGCAGTAGCTAAGCATTTGCAAAAAAGACTAGCTGCACTGGATTTGCTTACACAGCAATATCATCATTCTGGCGCTGTCAGGTTCTGGACGAATAGTCAGGCGGCAGATGCAAAGCAGGTGGTTGAGGCACTATGGGGTAAAAGTGCTGAAGTGGAGTTTTTATAACTTGATGATTTTAGTTTTGCTAAGATAATTCTTTAGCAATCACCGGCGGCAGTTTTTGCGGTGATTTGATGCGCAGCTGTTTATTCACATTGAACTGACCAAACACCACGGTGATGTCTTTGCTCGACACCCCAAACTCTCCGGCAAGAAATTTCACCATAAAATCAGTAGCCTTGCCATTTTCTGGAGTAGCAGCTACGCTTATTTTAAGTTGATTGCCCTTGGGTTTGCCAATCACGGTTTTTTTTGCACTGGGGGTGCCAAGTACGTTGAGAACCAGGGTATCGTCTTCCCAAGCGCAGAAAGAGTTTAGATTGGCTTCCTGAACGTGAGATTCTTGATTAGTTTCAGGTTTGGGTTGGAGCTTTGTTTTTTTCACTTCTTAATTGTTCAATATTGATCTGAACTACCAGTGATAATTAGTGATGACCTGCAACTTCACCTTCTTTTAGTTTGTATTGTGTTCCGCAGTAAGGGCAGGCGGCATGGCCGGTTTGTGCGATATCTAAAAATACGCGTGGATGCGATGCCCATAGTTCAACTTGTTTAGTTGGGCAGTGCAATGGTAGGTCTTTAGCTGTAATTTCAATTTCTTTTGTATCCGACATTTCTTAGGACTTTCTTAATTTCGTCATTCCCGCCTGCGCGGGAATGACAGATTCAGAGTTATACCAGTGTTAACCAATCAGCATGTTTAGCAGATCTGCCATGAACTACATCAAAGTACAGTTTCTGTAATTGCTTGGTGATTGGGCCCGCTGTACCTTCGCCGATGCTGCGGCGATCAAGTTCACGGATCGGTGTCACTTCTGCGGCAGTACCTGTAAAGAATGCTTCATCCGCGCCATAAACTTCATCACGCGTGATGCGTTTTTCAATCACTTGAATGCCTAATTCGCCCGCCAGTTGCACAACCGTGTCGCGCGTGATGCCTTCTAAAGCAGCAGTCAGGTCAGGCGTGTAAAGTTTGCCGTTACGTACGATAAATACGTTCTCGCCTGAGCCTTCTGCAACAAAGCCGTCAACATCCAGTAACAGCGCTTCTTCGTAACCATCTTGCGCGGCTTCCTGGTGTGCCAGAATGCTGTTCATGTAGTTGCCATTGGCTTTGGCTTTACACATGGTCACGTTCACATGGTGGCGTGAGAATGATGAAGTCTTAACGCGGATGCCGTGGTCAAGTGCTTCCTGACCCATGTATGCGCCCCATTTCCAAGCCGCAACGATCACGTGGGTTGACAGTGTTTTGGCAGAAATACCCATTGCTTCAGCACCGTAGAATGCCATTGGGCGCAGGTAGGCTGATTCCAGATTGTTATCACGCACAGCCGCTAATTGTGCCGCTGAGATTTCTTCTTTGCTGTAAGGCATTTTCATACCCAGAATGTGTGCAGAGCGAAACAATCTGTCCGTATGGTCTTGCAAACGGAAAATAGCGGTACCCTTGTCAGTTTTGTATGCGCGCACGCCTTCAAATACACCCATGCCATAGTGCAATGTGTGAGTTAAAACATGCGTCGTGGCATCACGCCAGTTGACCATTTTGCCGTCATACCAGATTACGCCATCGCGGTCTGCCATACCGCCAGAAGTTACTGCAGGGTTTGCCATGCTCTATCCTTAAATGCTTGAAATAATGCAAAACCATTATTGTAAACGACACAGAGTTGTCTTTGCAGTAATTTATATCGATAGCACACATTTTTTTATTGCAAGGTGTTGAATTTATTGTGCATGATAGAATCAATGCAATTACACTCATGGCATAAATACATATGAAAACCAGATATTTTTTAATGGCGCTGTTGCTGCTTGCTGTTGCAGCCTGCAAACCTGCTGCCCAGCAGAATCAGTTTTCGGCAACCGATGTAACTGGTGCCGACTTTGCACAAACACTGAATCTAACGGACCATAACGGTAAACCGCGTTCACTTGCTGATTTCAAAGGCAAGGCAGTGGCTATATTCTTTGGTTATACACATTGCCCGGATGTATGTCCGACCACGATGGCCGATATGAAGCAAACCATGAAATTATTGGGTTCGCGCGCAGATGAGCTACAGGTCTTGTTTGTAACACTGGACCCAGAGCGCGACACACAGGAGGTATTGGCGCAATATGTGCCAAGTTTTGATAAACGCTTTATCGGTCTATATGGCACTAAAGAAGAAACTGCCAAGACAGCTAATGATTTCAAGATTTTTGCGTCCAAGGTAGAGAACAGCGGTAGAAGCGGTTACACCATAGACCACAGTGCAGGGCTTTATCTGTACGATAAAACCGGAAAAATCAGGTTGTATGTGGCTTACGGTGAAAAGCCGGCGGTAATTGCAGCGGATATTGAAAAGTTACTTTAAATTTTTTGAATCAATATGTTATTAAAGGGGCGTAAGCCCCTTTTAATTTTTATAGCCCCCGGCCTTTTTAATTGCGTAATACAGCTGATGGACTTACATCACATGCAGTCGCGGTGACCACGCCTTGAGTTCTTTTTCTGCGGCTTTGTAATCAGGATAAATACTCGCTACCACTGCCCAGAATTTGGCTGAATGGTTCATTTCTTTGAGGTGTGCCAGTTCGTGGCAGATCACATAATTAATCAGGTGTGGAGGTGCTTGTAATAGGCGCCAGTTAAGCCTGACTTCTCTTTTGGAATTGCAGCTTCCCCAGCGCGTGCGTGCGTTGGAAATTAACAGCTTTGGCAGAGTTACACCCAGCTTGGCCGAGAATATTTCCAGTCGTCTGGCAAAATCAGTGAGCGCCTGTTTCTTGTACCACAGCAGTACTTTACGCGCGACTGCCTGTGCTTCGTTGTGGTTAGGCATTGCCAATTCTAAAAGCCCGGGCTGGTGGCTGATGGCTTTTGAGCGTTCATCATGCTTAACTGACAGGGTAACCGTGCCGCCTAACAGCAACAGTTGTTCGCCATCTTGCCATTGCAATGCCGGCAGCTTGTTTTGATTAAGCGTACTGAGTTTTTTTTGTATCCAATCTGCTTTCTGCGTAATCAGGCTA
>Ga0208125_100185_pt1 | contig 54574 bp, 50 predicted proteins | sample LakWasM128_HOW14_2_FD_183938 | JGI IMG/M metagenome (GOLD analysis project Ga0208125, IMG submission 183938) | Freshwater sediment methanotrophic microbial communities from Lake Washington under simulated oxygen tension - Sediment Metagenome... | ecosystem: Environmental > Aquatic > Freshwater >...
CTTGCGGTAATTGGTGCATGAACTCATCGACCTGCGCCGCCTTGGCTGCCAGCATCACCTCAGCATCGGTGGCATAAGGGCGGCCGTAACGGATATTTTCCATGGCATTAGCCGAGAAAATGACCGGGTCTTGCGGTACCACGGCGATCATGCTGCGCAGGGTTTCCAGATTCAGCTGGCGGATATCCTGGCCATTGAGGGTGATGTTGCCGATGGATACATCGTAAAAGCGCAGCAGTAACTGGAACATAGTGGTTTTGCCTGCGCCCGAAGGTCCCACCAGCGCGATAGTTTCGCCAGCGGCGATATCCAGCGAAATATGGTTAAGCGCGGCTTTTAATGGTCGAGACGGGTAGTTGAAACTAACCTGGTTGAACTGGATAGCAGCTTCCCTGGTATTTTTGAGCATTTGTGGTTCTGCCGGCTCGGCGATTGCCGGGTCTGCATGCAGTAGCTCCAGCAGGCGTTCCGTGGCCCCGGCTGCACGCATGATGTCGCCCCATACTTCAGCCATGGTGCCTACGCTGCCGGCTACCATTGCGGCATACAGGATGAATGAAGCCAGCTCGCCTCCTGACATGCTGCCGTTGCTCACCTGGCGCGCGCCTACCCACAGCACGAAGATGATGGTGCCCATCACTGCGGTGATCATCACGGCAGTCAACAGCGCACGCACGCGTACGCGGCGTATGGCGGTGCTGAAGCTCAGCTCTGCACTGCTGCGGAAGCGGCCGATTTCGCGCTGCTCCTGGGTGTAGGATTGCACGGTGGGCATGGCATTGAGTATCTCGCCCGCCATGGCGGAGCTATCGGCGATGCGGTCTTGCGATTCGCGTGACAGCTTCTTCACCGAGCGGCCTATCCACATGATGGGCAATATCAGCAACAGCATCAGCCCGACATTGAGCGAGAACAGGTAAAAGCTGGTAACAGCCAGCATTACCATGCCACCGATAAACTGGAACAGGCTGCGCAGGCCCATGGAGGCTGAGCTGCCCACTACGGTTTGAATCAGCGTGGTATCGCCGGTGAGGCGAGACAGCACTTCGCCGGTCTGCAAAGTCTCGAAGAATTGTGGTGACTGGGTGAGCACACGACCATATACCGCGCTGCGTAAATCTGCCGTTACGCGCTCGCCTATCCACGACACGGTGTAATAGCGCGATGCCACCATTAAGGCCCAGAAACTGGCCAAACCAAACAGGATGACAAAGTGGCTATTTAAACCGAGGTGGCTGGTGAGTGCGCCACTGGCTTTGGCTGCGGGCTGGCCAAAGCCGAAGTCGATCAGGTCGCGAAATGCCAGCGGCACCAGCAGCAAGGTGGCCGAGGCAAAGCTCAGCAACAGGAATGCAATGAACACCTGCAGGCGGTAGGGTCGCAGAAAAGGCCACAGGTCGCGCAATGATGAAACGCGCTTGGCAGGGACTGGGTTGGTGGAAGGTGATGTAGGTGCTTGCATGGTCAGGTGGACTCAATAATGGAATTAACGGCAGAGTTGACAGCGTTGGATGGGGAATTATCCCCTAAATCGGAATCCGGGCGACTTTAAATATTATTTTGAAATATTATTTTGTACCAGTGGGCGCAGAGTATGCCGCTGCCCGTAACGTGCGCTAGCGCTCGAATACTGTGGGGCTGGAAAACGCTTCCAGGATATGGTCATAGACTATCCGTATGCGGCTGGGCACTGGCCCCCTTTGTGGCCTGTACACATATAAATCCCATGGTGGCGGGGTGTGTTCAGCAAGTACCCGCACTAGTTTGCCGGAGCGGATATGCGGCTCGGCCAGACGATCGGCGATTTGCCCGAACCCCAAGCCATTTAATACCGATTCAAATTCCGTTTCCGCATCGTCGGTGATAAAGGCTTTATTGCGCGGGCTGAACTGATGTCCATCATCGAAATACCAGGGCCAGTAACGACCTGAGCTTTGGTCTACCAGCGCGATAGTGGGCAGTTCCAGTAAATCCTGTATCTGCTGCGGTGTGCCGACACGGGCAATCAGCTCGGGCGTGCCGACAACATAGAACGATACTTTGGAGGTGGCGCGTGCCACAAAGCTGCTGTCGCGTAAAAAGCCCACGCGTATGCCGATATCAATCTGCTGCTCCACCACATCGGTCAGCATGTCGGACAAGCGCAAATCCAGCGTGATATGAGGATGTTGTTGAGTAATGTTGCTGAGTACCGGCAGCAGGTAACGGCGGCCTATCACGGTGGGCGCGGTGATACGGACAATGCCCGCAATCTCGTTTTCCGGCTGCTTATCGCTATGCTTGAACAGTTCATCTACGCCGCTGACGGCGTCACGCGCGCGATGCGCCAAGTGTTCGCCGAAGTCGGTGATGCGCATCTGTCGAGTGTTGCGATAAAACAGCGGCTCACCGACTGTGTGTTCCAGCTCCTTCACCGCACGGGTGACTGCCTGCGGCGAAATGCCGAGCCGGGTGGCGGCTTCTTTAAAGCTGGTGGCTTCGGCAGCGGCACAGAAGATGCGCATCATTTCCAATCTGTTCAGCATGGTGTGCTTTCTGGTTATTCAAGGTTAAGTATGGATATATGATAATTCCATAATCTGGAATTCTAAAATAACATCATTTCCATTTATTGGTTTAAACGATTTGCGCATACTTCCACTTATTCAAAATACAAGTTCAAAATGCAAGCCTCGGTATTTGCGCGAATTTCTTCTAATTAATAAAACTTCATAAGGGAATGTGCCATGGTCACGTTGAACATCAATGGTAAAGACGAGCAACTGGATGCGCCGGACGATATGCCGATTTTGTGGGCCCTGCGCGATGTAGCGCACATGACCGGCACCAAGTTTGGCTGTGGTATTGCGCAATGCGGCGCCTGTACTGTGCATCTGGACGGACAACCTATACGCTCTTGCATCACGCCGATTGCGGTGGCCGTTGGCAAGAAAATCACCACCATCGAACACATGAGCAGCGACCCGGTAGGTCAGGCCGTGCAAGCCGCATGGAGCGAGATAGATGTAGTGCAATGCGGCTACTGCCAGTCCGGTCAGATCATGGCGGCCACGGCATTACTGGCGACCAATAAAGCCCCGACCGATGCCGATATCGATGCCGCCATGAGCGGCAATATCTGCCGCTGCGGTACTTATCCGCGCATACGCGCTGCCATACACCAAGCCGCCACCAAGCTGGCTTAAGGGGAGTCATCATGAGTTTGAATATTTCCAGACGTACCTTTATCAAGAGCACGGTCATAGTCGCTGGCGGGCTGGTCATTGCCTTTGCCATCCCCCAGGCCAAACGCTTTTTGCTGCCCAACGAGAAAAAAGCCGCCATGCCTGAGGCCATGAAACTGCCGGCCCCCAACGCGTTTCTGCGCATAGGCACGGATAACACCATCACGGTGCTGTTGGCGCATAGCGAGATGGGGCAAAGTATCTGGACCACATTGCCCATGCTGATTGCCGAAGAGCTTGATGCCGATTGGAGCAAGATCAAGGTTGAACATGCGCCTGCAGCTCCCGCTTATATCCATACGGCTTATGGCATCCAGATCACGGGCGGTTCATCCACCACCTGGTCGGAATTTGATCGCTATCGCCAGGCGGGTGCATTGACGCGTGCCTTGCTGGTGAATGCCGCAGCCAAGCAATGGGGCGTGGAGCCATCCGCATGTAAAACCGAAAATGGCATGGTGATCGCCGGTGATAAGAGCATCAGCTATGGCGAGCTGGCAGAAGCCGCTGCCAAGATGGAAACACCCAAAACCGTCACGCTGAAAGACCCCAAAGACTGGAAGATCATCGGCAAGGCTACTAAGCGCCTGGATGGTCCGGAGAAAATCAACGGCACTGCAATCTTCGGCCAGGATATTCATTTTGAAGGGCTGCAGACGGCAGTGGTAGCACGTGCGCCGGTATTTGGTGCCAGCGTGAAATCATTTGATGCCACTGCCAGCAAGCAAATCAAGGGCGTCACCAACGTGGTGCAAGTGCCCACTGGCGTCGCGGTAATCGCCGACAATTACTGGGCCGCTAAACAAGGGCGCGATGCACTCAAGGTAGAGTGGGACATGGGCCCGAATGCCGCGCTTGATTCCAAGGCCTTGCTGGAAGAGTTCAGAAAACTGGCTGCTACCGAAGGCTTACCGGCTGCCAAGGCGGGTGATGCCAAGGCCACTTTGGCCAAGGCGGCAAAAACCGTAGAGGCTGAATACAGCGTACCGTATCTGGCGCACTCGCCTATGGAGCCGCTTAATTGCACCATACGTATCGATAAAGACGGCTGCGAAGTGTGGACGGGCACGCAAATGCAGGGCACAGACCAGCCGGCGATTGCCAAGGTGCTGGGCCTGAAGCCGGAGCAGGTGAAGATGCACACCACTTTCCTCGGTGGTGGTTTTGGCCGCCGTGCCAACCCGGCTGCAGATTTTGTGACCGAGGCGGCACATGTGGCCAAGGCCGCTGGCGTACCGGTGAAAACCGTATGGTCGCGCGAAGATGACGTCAAGGGCGGCTACTATCGCCCCATGTACTTGCACAAAGCTGCGATAGGTCTCAGTGAAGATGGCATGCCCGTGGCCTGGACACAAACGCTAGTCGGCCAATCCATCATCCTGGGTACGCCATTCGAGCCCTTCATGATTAAGAACGGCGTGGATGCCACCTCGGTGGAAGGTGTCGCGGATTCCCCCTACCTGAAGGAAATCGCTAACCACGACATACAGCTGCATTCGCCCAAGACCGGTATCCCGGTATTGTGGTGGCGCTCGGTCGGGCATAGCCACACGGCTTTTGTCATGGAAAGCCTGGTCGATGAGCTGGCCCATAGCGCTAATAAAGACCCAGTTGAATACCGCCGTGCCTTGCTCAAAAACCATCCGCGTCATCTGGCAGCACTTAACCTGGCGGCCAGCAAAGCAGGCTGGGAAAGCCCGCTGGCCAAGGGTATGTTCCGCGGTGTTGCCGTGCACGAGTCGTTCGGCAGCTTTGTGGCGCAGGTAGCCGAAATCTCGATGGATAAAGATGCAGTCAAGGTGCATCGCGTGGTGTGTGCTATTGATTGCGGGTTGGTAGTCAACCCGGATTCGCTGCAGGCGCAGCTGGAATCAGCCATTGCTTTTGGCCTGGGCGCCGCTTTGCAAAGCGAGATTACCTTCAAGGACGGCAAGGTGCAGCAATCCAACTTCAACGATTACCAGGTGTTGCGCATGAACCAGATGCCCAAGGTAGAAGTGCACATCGTCCCCAGCACAGACAAAATGGGTGGCGCGGGCGAGCCAGGCGTGCCACCTATCGCACCGGCCGTCGCCAATGCGATTTTTGCTGCAACTGGTAAACGTCTTCGTACCTTACCCATTGGTGACCAGCTCAAGCAAATGGCTTAAAGCATGGATGCCTCAGCTTTGCGCAATCAACTTGAACATAAAGCGGAGTAATCAACTATGAACTCGCTCGATATGGAAGTACTCCAGCGTTCGCTGGACTGGCTAAACCAGGGGCATACAGCTCATATGTTTACCGTCGTGCAGACCTGGGGTTCGGCTCCGCGCAGGCCAGGAGCCTTGTTGGTGGTGCGCGATGATGGTCATTTGGTGGGTTCTGTTTCTGGTGGTTGCGTAGAAGATGATTTGGCGGATAAAGCGCTGTCAGGCGCATTACCAAAAGCGCCCAGCCTGATTGAATACGGTATCAGCCGTGATGAAGCGCAGGCTTTTGGTATTCCCTGCGGCGGGCGTTTGCAGATTTTTGTCGAACCACTCAACCATGCCAGCCAGATTTTGGCGATTATCGATGCCATCGAGCAAAAGCGCCTGATACGGCGCTCGGTTCACCTACAAACAGGCAAGGTGACATTTAGCGAGGCCTTGCCCGGCTCTGCCCCGGCATTGAGTGGCGAATATTTTAGCAATTATTTTGGCCCGCAGTCACGCTTGCTGATTATTGGCGCTAATCAGTTGGGTGCGGTGCTGGCACAAGTTGCGCAAACACTGGAGTTTGAAGTGTTGGTGTGTGACCCGCGCGAAGCCATGCAGGATGAATGGCAAGTGCCCGGTATCGTCTGGATGACTGGTATGCCGGATGATGTGGTGCTTGCCATGAACCCCGATGCCCATACCGCGATTGTCGCCGTGACCCACGACCCCAAGCTGGATGACATGGCTTTGCTCGAAGCCCTCAAAAGCGATGCGTTTTACATAGGCGCATTGGGCTCAAAGAAAAATCAGGATAACCGCCGCGAGCGTTTGCAGTTATTTGATCTGAGTGAAGACGAAATTGCGCGGCTGCATGGGCCGGTTGGCTTACCGATAGGGAGCCGCACACCGGCTGAAATTGCCATTTCTATCCTGGCAGAAATCATCTTGGTGCGTAGCCAGCAGCGTGAAGCCGCCAGCATACCTTTGGCGATCGGCAACAATGAACGCAAGCAAAATAAATGTGCAGCATGATTTTGCTTGCGAAGGTTTAGTCATCAGTCCAGGTTTTCATTAGCGAGGTTTCAACAGTAGTAGTTCAAATAGCACAGTTCAAGTAACACGGTTCAAATAGCAACGCTTCAATTTTAAAGGGAATACCCATGAAAAAAGCCACGCGATCAGGATCGACCCTCCACAAATATCTGCAATTAGTGGCCGCTACCTTGGCCACGTTGTTGTCAATGAATACCTTTGCCGATACTGCCAGCCTGCTGGATGAGAATAATCTGTTTGAGCCGATACGTTCTGTGCTGCAACACCCGCGTTGCCAAAACTGCCATATCCCCGGTAACCAGCCGCTGCAACTTGATGAGGGCAAGCCGCATGGGCAAAACGTGATGCGAGGTATCGATGGCATGGGCATGACCGCCATGAGGTGTTCCAACTGCCATCAGGAAAAAAACTCAACACCCACTATGGGTGAGCACGCACCGCCAGGTGCGCCGCACTGGCGGTTACCACCGGAGCATAACAAAATGGTGTTTATCAACACCAAGCCACACGATTTATGCCTGACGATAAAAGACCCCAAGCAAAATGGCGGGCGTAATGGCGAGGCGCTGATTGAGCATTTTGCGGAAGATAAACTAGTCGCTTGGGGCTGGGAGCCAGGCGGCATCAGGACGTTGCCGCCACTGACTAAACCGCAAACAGTAGCGGCAGTCAGGCGCTGGGTAAAAGCCGGGATGCCATGTCCAACTGATTAAGCCCAGCCGAGTAAATAATGGGTGGCCAGATATATTAAAGTGGGATGTCGGCCACGGTGTCGATATCCATCAGTATCCCTGCATCATCGCATGCAAAAATGTGCACCTCAGTCGAATGCGCCTTGATGATTGAGCGCGCACCCTCATCGCCATGCAGGCTTTCCAGCTCGCTCCTGAAACGGGCCGAGAAACCAACAGGGTGGCCACGTTGCCCCTGGTAAGCAGGCATCGCGATAGCCGCCCCAGCGGCAAGTTTTTGCGCCACCATCTCAATAGTGACGCTACGGATAAACGGCATATCCGCCAGCGCAATCACAAAGCCTGCTGGTGCAGTATCCGCGGTGTGTTTCACCGCCGTTGCCAGGCTGTCTGCCATGTCCTGTTTATGCGCTTCGCAGGTCACCACGGTAAGGCCCGCCGCCGCGAATAATTCCCCCAGTGCTTCCTCACCCGGCCGGATAACCGCGATAGAAGTTGGTATAGCTGTCGCCAGATTCTGCGCAGCGGCCAGGCCGATGGGCCGACCATCAGGCAGTAAATGAGCGAGCTTGTTAGCTGTGCCGAATCTACGCGAGAAGCCTGCTGCCAGTAATATGCCAACGATATGCATGTGGATTAACGATTCAATCTAGTGTTAAAGAAATCAGTTATTTAAGGTATTGGCTGCGAGGCAATAGCAGCAAGGCACTCAGAGCAATGCCTTTAACCAAACGCTTGGCTTGGGGCGGTCATCGCAATGAATGCGCTTGGCGTCAGCCACGCCAGGCCGCTTCGATCGTTGCGATGTCGATTTTTCTCATTTCCATCATTGCCTCGAAAGCGCGTTTGGCTGCAGCACGATCGGGGTCGGCGATGGCGGCAGTGAGCACGCGCGGCGTGATCTGCCACGACAAACCCCACTTATCCTTGCACCATCCACAGGCGCTCTCCTGGCCGCCATTGCCCACGATAGCACTCCACAAGCGGTCGGTTTCAGCCTGGTCGTCAGTCGCAACCTGGAACGAAAAAGCCTCGTTGTGCTTGAATGTGGGGCCACCATTCAGGCCAAGGCAAGGGATGCCCATCACGGTGAACTCTACCATCAAGACATCGCCCTGCTTGCCCGATGGATAGTCGCCGGGCGAGCGATGAACCGTTCCCACAGTGCTATCGGGGAAAGTCTCGGCGTAGAACTTTGCGGCGTCCAGCGCGGTACCGTTGTACCATAGACAGATCGTATTTTTAGGGATCATCTTCATTCTCCTTTCATAATAGTTTCATGCCGAGCTTCTTCCCCCACGCCGAGGGGATTTTCAAGGCTCTGGCTTGGACCAGCACCAAATCCATCAATGGATATAGAAAAGCTTTCTACACATAATTTGCTCACCTTTAATCTCCTTGACACATGAAACGGCAATTCCCCCAACGTTTGATACAAGGGGCGCCGTTGGGCGTAATCCCGACCGTCCAGTCAGGTCTTTTTGGGATCGAACTCCTCAGGAGTTCGAGGGGCATTTGACAATTGTTGATCGAGGGACTCGCGATATTTGAGGCAGCCACGCAGGAACTGAGGCCAAGCAGGGACGGCGATATCGGGATCGACCTTTTCTGGTAGTAGGCTCCAAAGCTGCGGATGATGCCAACACAGCTCGTGCTTTGTGCTGTCGCGGTGCTCGCGAATGCCTGAGCGCAATTTCTTCACCTCTGCGACAAGCTCTTCCTTTGAAAATTTCTGGAGATCTTCGTCCATGGGATTTCTTGGCCTCACGAATGAATAACCTATCAAGCAAACTTAACAAAATAGGCAGTATCAAAAGGTTTGCCTGATTTCAGCACCCATCAACCATATGCAGCAACTGATGCATCACTGCATATATGGTTAGCATATTGGATTTCTCCGCCAGCTTCAACCGCGCAGTAAACACCTGCCCTGTGAGGCAATATCCATGCGCCTCACAGGGCAGGTATGCGGTAGCTATTACTGCATATCCTCCTTACGTCCGCTTGCCAACAGGGCAATGCCCCAATAGACCATGGCCCAAAACAGGCAAAGCAGTACCCATCCCAGCAAGGTAAAGGACGCCCAGCCAAATCCCTCGCGGTGTTCGAATACGGGTAAATGGATGGCGTCAAAAACGAGTAAAGGTAAAAACAGCGAAGCACTTACTACATTAGTAAACCATACGGCATGCGTTGCCCATTCAGTGCGCATCAGCAAAACCAGGCTGACGTGGAGCAATACCAATGTTATGAAAATCAGGGTGGAATTACTTTTCTTCATCTTGCCAACGCCGCCCAGTGACAAACCAGCCACAAAATATTGCCTCAATTACAATGCGCAGTTTTTGCCAAATTGAGGTTTTTGGCACAGATGTAAGTATCTCACCAGGAGAAATGAACTCGGCCAGTAACTCTCTTGCAAACTCAAAGCGCTCATCAGGCACCATAAAGGTTTGGGTGTTGTAATGGTTTATTTGCATTCCTGGATAGAGCTTACTAAAAGCGCCACCCCTTAGAAAAAAAGGAATTTGATGCGCCTCTAGTAAAGAGGAAATGACGGCTGCTTCTGATTCAGTTTGTGGTGAGTAGACAGGGACCATAAATTCCTAACGTTTGAGCTGAGGAGACCGCCGCCAAACTGGATGATTGACGCAATAGGACAATAGGGAGCAGACCAAGTGAAATGCTAATAAAAACGTGGTCTGTCCCCTATAACATACTTGGTTTAGTAGATGCCATGAGCCTTGACTGCTGTTAGTAACGCCTGAACGTCCGCGAGCGCGAATGGAGCTACCGACTTTGTGCTAACGGACTTTGTCCAAAGGTTTCCTGTTGCTTCGAGCTTCCGGATTCGTTCGGCAACTCGCTCCGCTACTCGAAGAATGAGGGTCAGCACACTCTCGAAGTTTCCGTAGGTTCTCTTGTACCAAGCTTCGTGCTTGGGGCTAGCAAGTGAGTTCTCTATCTTGTGCGCAACCAGCTTGTTACGGATGCGCTTGAGATGACGATAGTCTTTGTTTGTTACGCCCAGGGTGCGGCGGTCTTGCCGCTTTAGTTCACTGTTTAATAGTTCCCAGGCTTGAACGACCTCCACGGCGAAACGCTCGACAACGTAGTTCATTGCACGAGGAACGACAAAAAGAAGCACCGGATTCTTGAGGTCAGGTGGGTTGATCTTCTTCAGTTCCAACACGTTTTGAATTGAAGGCTTCATACCGTATTCGACCCATGCCGTGAACTCCAGCAGGGCTTGGTGCGTTCTTTCGTGGCGGGTGGTGGTAGGCATGTCAGATCAAGGGCCGAACGTAAAATAGACCCAATAAAGGAGTTAACCTTTTATCAGGACAGGTGGATAAAATTTTTCTCATGGATTTTATTTAAGTTAAATTAATTACTAGCGATTTTTAGCGCACCGTAATTTTAAATAAACGCCAGGCAAGTACACCATCAAGTTTTGGGGCAGCTCGTCACGGGCGGATTACGTATTGAACATTACAGCATGCCTGCTGAAACGCAAAATGTGCAGCAGGTAAGGCGGGTTTGAATACGGACAGCGGCGTTTGTATTAAATGGTGAGGATGAAGCAAGCAGGCAAAAAAAACGGAGGCTAACGCCTCCGTGAGATACAGCTATGGTTTAAAAGATGAGCAATCTTTTAATTTGTGGCTATTAACGATTGCATACGTACATGGTTACTTCAAAGCCGAAACGCATTTCGGTCACTTCTGGTTTGGTCCACATGATGAATCTCCTTTGGTTAGATTGATTTTCAAGCAACAGGCCAACTTGTTGTCCTATCGCTTACCGTAATGGTAGGAGTCCATATTGCGCTTTAGGTTTGGTTTGAGGCCTATCTAAAGCCATGATTAGTGCCTCATGCTTTTCATGAATCACAAAAGTTATCAGTTTTGTCGGCAAAATCTGACAGCCGATTCAGCATCCCGCCTATAAAGCCTGCCGATATTTCTATCTATATTGATAAGCGTTAGCAGATAACAGTTATGCGTATCTCGACACACGGTTTCTGTCCATAACGATTAAAAGCAAGGAGATAGACATGTCACTAGGAACGATTTTATTGATTATTTTGGTATTGATGCTGATAGGCGCGATCCCAAGCTGGCCTCACAGTAGAAACTGGGGTTATGGGCCTAGTGGTGGTCTTGGGCTGGTGGTGGTGATTTTGCTGATTTTATTATTAATGGGTCGAATTTAGCCCCTCACTAAATAAGTTAAAGGAGTATGACCATGGGTAAATATTTAATTGCCTGGCTGCTGGGTGTGCCGGGAATTGTGTTGTTGATCATTTATTTCTTCATGCATTAAAGCCAACATGCTTTAATGCAAAAGTGAAATTAAAAAGGGCTTGCCACATTGGCAAGCCCTTTTCGTTGTAACAACTCTAATCAGTAACGCGTAGTCAGGTCGATTAACCAGTCTGGTGAATGCTTGATGCCCAAGCCTTACAAAAATTAAATGGTTTATACTTGCATCCAATTTTGTCGAGTCCATTGATTATCACACTATGAACAACCTATCTAAAAAACTCCTTTGGCTGGTGATCGCATTGATCGGGGCGGCGGCTGTTGGCGGCATTGCCTTGAATCGTGGTGAGAGCATCAATGCGCTGTGGTTTATTACCGCGGCGCTTTGTATTTATGCGATTGCTTATCGCTTTTATTCGGCCTGGATCGCCGCGACGGTGCTCATGGTGGATGAGACCCGCGCCACCCCTGCCGAACGGCTGGATAATGGCCGGGATTTTGTGCCGACTAACAAGTGGATAGTGTTCGGCCATCATTTTGCCGCAATTGCCGGTCCTGGCCCACTGGTGGGGCCGACTTTGGCCGCGCAGTTCGGCTATTTGCCCGGTACATTGTGGATATTGTTTGGTGCGGTGCTGGGCGGCTGTGTGCAGGATATGGTGATGTTGTTCCTCTCGACACGGCGCAACGGCAAAAGCCTGGGGCAAATGGCACGCGACGAGCTGGGGGCTATCGGCGGTACCGCTGCCTTGATAGGCACGTTTTCCATCATGATCATTCTGATTGCGGTGCTGGGGCTGGTGGTGGTCAATGCCATGAAGCACAGCCCGTGGGCAACCTCTACCATCGCGGCCACTATCCCCATTGCCATGATTGTTGGCCTGTATATGCGCAATTTCCGCCCTGGCCAGGTGCTTGAGGCTTCAGCGCTGGGTGTGGCGCTGCTGTTGCTGGCGGTAGTGGGTGGCGGCTGGATAGATCACTCATCGTTACGGGGGCTGTTTGACCATGAAGGCCTGACGCTGGCCTGGTGGATTATTGCTTATGGGTTTGCTGCGGCCATTCTGCCGGTCTGGCTGTTGCTGGCGCCTCGCGATTACCTTTCTACCTTTATCAAGCTGGGTACTGTGATCGCCCTTGCCGTGGCTATTCTCATGCTGCGCCCGGAAGTGAAAATGCCGGCGCTGACGCAGTTTATTGATGGCTCAGGCCCTATTTTCGGCGGCAAGTTGTTTCCATTCGTATTTATCACCATTGCCTGTGGCGCGATTTCAGGGTTTCACGCGCTCATCGCATCGGGTACCACGCCCAAGCTGCTGACTAATGAGCGCGATATTCGCGTCATCGGTTACGGTGCCATGTTGCTCGAATCCTTTGTGGCGATTATGGCCATGATCGCTGCCACGGTGCTGGACCCTGGCGTATTTTTTGCCATCAACAGCCCGGCTGGTGTGGTGGGTAAAGAGGCTGCAGATGCCGTTGCCATGATCAGCTCGTGGGGTTACCCGGTGACGGTTGAACAAATGCAGACGCTGGCTAGTGAAATGGGCGAAGCTACCTTGTTTGCCCGCACCGGAGGCGCGCCATCGCTCGCCGTCGGCATGGCCAGCATCTTCGGTAGTGCTTTCGGCCAAAGCATGCTGGCGCTGTGGTATCACTTTGCCATCATGTTCGAGGCGATTTTTATTCTCACCACGCTGGATGCGGGAACGCGCGTAGGCCGCTTTATGCTGCAAGACATGTTGGGCAATATGTGGCCAAAAATGGCGCAGACCTCGTGGACGCCATCCGTGCTGATTACCAGCGCGCTGGTGGTGGCTGGGTGGGGCTACTTCCTCTATATCGGGGTGATAGACCCCAATGGCGGGGTTAATATTCTGTGGCCATTGTTCGGTATTTCCAACCAGATGCTGGCTGCGATTGCCTTAAGTGTTGCCACAGGAATTTTCGTCAAATCCGGCAGGTTGAAATACGCCTGGGTGACTTTGATGCCGTTGATCTGGCTGGTGATAGTGACGACTACCGCCGCCTGGCAGAAAATCACCAGTACCGATATTCGCGTTGGCTTCTTTGCCTCGGCTAATGATATGGCTGCGAAGCTGGCAGCGGGTACCTTGTCGCCAGAGAAAGCGGCAGTCGCGCCTCAGCTCATCTTCAACCAGCACCTCGATGCCTGGCTTACCCTGTTTTTTGTGGTGATATTGTGGGTGGTGATTTTTGACATGCTGCGTGTTTGCGCACGCCATTTGTCCGGCAAGCAGGTGCTGCCTTCGGATGAAGCGGCGTATGTTAAAACTCAATTAACTTAAAACTTAATTTAGCTAAAACTGAAGTAATTTGGCGGGAGAAATTATGCAGGGTTGGATTAAATCGCTATGGCAGTCGATACGTCAGTTATCTGGCGATGATGCCTATGAGCGCTATCTAGCTCACTATGCTACACATCAATCAGATGAAAACAGTGCCGGGGAAGGTCAGGATTTAGCCCCGCCACTGAGTCGGGAAGCGTTCTTCAAGCAGTGGCAGGATAATAAATGGAAGGGTGTGAAACGTTGCTGTTAGCGGGTGAGGCCGTTGGCCAGTAATTAAAGCCAGTTATGAAAGTATCGTTTTGTCCTGTGACTTCATCATGCGCACATACTCATCAAAGCTGAGTTCGACTACTTCAATTCCACTGTGACGCTTGCCATGTGACTGGTTGTGCTTGTCATCAAAAAAATCTTCTTCTTTTGCTAATACGATAGGCGCTACATCAGTGGCGTTGTTAGTTTCAAATATTGATTTCAGTAAACTTCTCATGATTCTCTCCTAAAGCTGATTTGTTCTAATTGGTTATATATGTGCAAGCTATATGCCAATAACGATTCCCAGCCTTAAGACTGTGCTTTTATATATCCATCATATTGATTTTGTTTGGTTTATTTTTCATGTGATGGGTATATGAGGCAATGAAAATTGACGGGAAAAATTAGATTTTGATGAGAATGTGACAAAGCCTGTAAAACTTTGATGAATTTTCGGCAATATCCGTATCTAAGCGTTGGAGAGACATCATGGGATACATTGATATGACAGCTGCAGATCTATCGCGAATTATTGAAATGGCATGGGAAGACAGGACACCTTTTGAGGCGATTGAAGCGCAACATGGGCTAAATGAATCTGCTGTGATTGCCTTGATGCGTAGCGAGATGAAAGTGGGCTCATTTCGCATGTGGCGCACCCGTATGCATGGGCGCACCACCAAGCATCAAAAACTGCGCAGTGATGAAGTGGTCAGGCATAAGGCTAACCACCGCGTTAAACAGTTTTAGACTTGTCTGCTGTGCACCCATTTCAGCATCCATAGCCCAATCACTATCATGGGCAAGCTTAGCCACTGCCCCATGCTCATGCCCAGTGACAATAAACCAAGGAAGTTATCGGGTTCACGCGTGAACTCTACCAGGAAGCGGAAACTGCCATAACCAATCAGAAATAGCGCCGAAATAGCGCCGGCTGGCCGTGGTTTGCTGGAATACCACCAGAGCAGGCCAAACAAAACAATGCCTTCCAGTGTGAACTCATACAGTTGTGATGGATGGCGTGCAATATTATCCACCTGTGGAAATATCATGCCCCAGGAGGCGTTAGTGGCGCGCCCCCATAGTTCCCCGTTGATGAAATTACCCATGCGGCCTGCACCCAGGCCCAATGGCACTAAGGGTGCGACAAAGTCCATGATGCTTAACCATGGCTGACGATATTTTCTGCTAAAAAACACCATAGCTGCCAGCACGCCCAGGAATCCGCCATGAAACGACATACCACCCTGCCACAGGGCGAATATTTCCAGCGGATGGTTCAGGAAATAAGCGGGTTGGTAAAAAATCACATAACCGAGGCGCCCGCCCAGGATAACGCCTAATGCACCAAAAAACAGGGCATCATCAAGCATGGCAGGGGTCCATTTTTGCCAGTTCTGGTGAGCAATGCGCCATCTGCCCAGCCCGATGAATGCCATGAAGCCTGTGAGATACATCAGGCCGTACCAATGGATACCGAAGGAGCCAATGTGGATGGCAATAGGGTCGAACGTCGGGTGGGTCAACATATTAGGTAGTCATCACTAATTAAAGAAGGTTTGAATTTTACCTGCTTGTGCTATCGGCGGTTTGTTTGTTTCATCGCGCATCAGTTTAGTAATTGAATTTAATGCCGTTATCTATGATATCGTTTTCAAAATTAAAATTTAAATCCGTATTTTAAGCGGATTAAAAATAGTCATGCTGTAAGCAGTCCCGACAGGAGAGCTTAAATTGCAAGACATTGAGCCCGCAGTGGCAACCCTTATCCCCGGCAGCTTAGAACTCGGCGAGTTATCACTTGCGGATTGTTATCCGCTATTTGACGCGCTATTTCAACATTCACCAGAAAATGTGGTCATTACTGATCATCTGGGTGTCACGCTCTACGCGAACCCGACCGTACTGAAAACACAAGGTACATCCAAGGAGCATGTACTTGGCAAGACTGGGCTGGAAGTTTTGCCGCACGACGGTGCAATGCAAAAATATTATGCTGCCGTGCAAAAGGTGCTGAAGACTGGCGAGCCGGACTCTATCCTGTTGATACTGCCAGATAACCGCAATGGGCGGCCGCTATACGACACCATTAACATTTCGCCGATCCTGAATGCCCATGGCAGTGTCATAGGCTCTATCGCAGTAGGGCGTGAAAACACGCAGGAAAAATACCTGGAAGATAAGGAAATCAAGCGCCGGGAGCACTACCAGAAAGCGCTGCTGGATAACTTCCCTTTCATTGTCTGGCTAAAAGATAAAGACCATCGTTTTCTGGCAACTAATGCCGTTTTTGCCGAGGTGGCAGGGGTCGCGAGCACCAAGGAGTTGGAAGGTAAAACAGACTTCGACTTTTTCCCGGCAGAGATGGCGCAAGGCTATGTGAATGATGATGAGGAAGTTTTAATCTCTGGTAAATCCAAAACCGTGATTGAGCAAATCAGGAAAAGTGATGGCGAGGTGTACTGGGCAGAAACCTACAAGTCACCGGTCACCATTAATCACCAGGTAATAGGGACTGTCGGTTTTGCGCGTGATATATCGCGCAGAAAGCAGTTGTTGTCAGAGATCGCCAGGCGCGAGACGGAATATACCTCTTTGGTCGAAAGTCTCCCCCTCGCAATTGTCCGTTTTGACCTTGAGTGCCGACGGGTGTTTATCAACTCATATGGCAACGAGTTGAATCAAAGTACTACCAGCTCTTTTATTGGCAAGGCGCCTGTCGAGGCATGGAACCCGCATATTACCAATATGACAGGCGAAGAGTTTCAGCAACGCCTGCAAACTGTCATGGCCACCGGCGTTGAACAAACCTTTGAAATCCATGGCAGCTATAACAAGCCAGCCAGTGTGTTCATGCTGAAAATAGTGCCGGAAATTGATATCAATAAAGAGGTCATAGGTGCGCTGACATTGACCAGTGACATCACTGAAATCAGTCAGTACCGCCAGCGCATTGAGCACCTTGCCTACCATGACCCGCTGACTGATTTGCCCAACAGAACCCTGTTTAATGACCGTATGCATTTTGCTATTGGCCATGCCGAGCGTTATCAGCAGCGGTTTGGCGTGTTCCTGATAGATCTGGATAACTTCAAGTCCGTTAACGATACCTTGGGCCATGCCATTGGTGACCAGCTGCTTATCGAGGCATCCAGGCGGCTGCTGCATTCGGTACGCAATTACGATACTGTGGCGCGCATGGGTGGGGATGAGTTTGCAGTATTAATTTCCGATATTGCGAATCCGCAGGATCTGGCAGGATTTGCTACTAAAGTCATGGATGCGCTGGCTGTCCCGTTTGAAATTTCCGGTGCCGAGTTCTTTATCTCGGCAAGTATAGGCATTGCCTGCTACCCCCAGGATAGTAATAACATCGAAGATATGATGCGTTATGCTGATTCGGCGATGTATCACGCAAAAAACAGTGGGCGCAACAATTACCAGTTCTACTCACAAGAGCTGACCTCCAGTGTAATCGAGCGCTTGCAGATAGAAACCGGGTTACGCTATGCCATAGAAAAGCATGAGCTGCAGTTGCACTATCAGCCATGTGTCGAGCTTGCTACAGGGAAGATCAAAGGCGCGGAGGCTTTGCTGCGTTGGAATAATCCGGAGCTGGGGGCTATTGGGCCGGACAAGTTTATACCGGTTGCCGAGGAAAGCGGCTTGATTGTGGAGATTGGTGCCTGGGTATTAATGCGCGCCTGTGAGGCGGCTGTTTCGCTTAATGTTTTGCGCCCAGAAGAATTGACTATTGCGGTGAATTTGTCTTCCCGGCAGTTTATTCATAACGATATTTTCAGCACGGTAAAGCATTGTTTATCGATTACAGGCTGCCAGCCATGCTGGCTGACCCTGGAGATTACCGAAAGCCTGTTGTTGCAGGATAATGATGCGATACGCAACACGCTGGTCGCCCTGCATCAGCTCGGGATCGGTATTTCCATAGACGATTTTGGTACCGGCTACTCTGCATTGGGTTACCTGAATAAATTTCCTATCAACCAGGTGAAAATTGATCGTTCATTCGTACGGGATATTGCCAGTGACCAGGATAGTGCCGTTCTGGTGCAGGCCATTGTTGCCATGGCGGCCAGCCTCAAAAAAGAGCTGGTTGCCGAAGGCATAGAAACCAGCGAGCAGGCCCAGCTGTTACAGCAAATGGGATGTGGCCTGGCGCAAGGCTATCTGTTTGGCAAACCTATGCCGCTAAAACAACTTCAAGCGCTTTTGTGACTTCATAGGCAATTCAATGCGTTAAGCAAGCAGTAATAGATACTTTGTCATATTAAGTAATGCCTATTAGGGCAGCGTAGTTTAAAATTACATTTTTGACATTAGTCTGGATTAATCATGCCTGAATACCGCTCACGAACTACTACCCACGGTCGCAACATGGCTGGCGCACGAGCCTTGTGGCGGGCAACGGGGATGAAAGACGAAGATTTCACCAAGCCTATCATCGCCATTTCCAATTCATTTACCCAGTTTGTGCCGGGTCACGTGCACCTGAAAGATTTGGGCCAGCTGGTGGCACGCGAGATTGAGCGTGCCGGCGGCGTTGCCAAGGAGTTTAATACCATCGCTGTGGATGACGGTATCGCCATGGGCCACGGCGGCATGCTTTACAGCCTGCCCAGCCGCGACCTGATCGCCGACAGTGTGGAATATATGGTGAATGCCCACTGTGCCGATGCGCTGGTGTGTATCTCCAATTGCGACAAGATCACCCCAGGCATGCTGATGGCTGCACTGCGTTTGAATATCCCGGTGATATTTGTCTCTGGTGGACCGATGGAAGCCGGCAAGGTGAACTGGAATGGTAACGCGCACAAGCTGGATCTGGTGGATGCCATGGTGGCTGGCGCCGATAGCCGTGTTTCAGATGCGGAATCGGATGCCATTGAGCGCTCAGCCTGCCCGACTTGCGGCTCCTGTTCCGGCATGTTCACCGCTAACTCCATGAACTGCCTTACTGAGGCGCTGGGTTTGAGTTTGCCTGGTAACGGCTCCACACTTGCAACGCATGCAGCACGTAAAGATCTGTTCCTGCGTGCTGGCCGTGTGATTGTGGAAATCACCAAGCGTCATTACGAACAGGATGACTACTCTGTGTTGCCGCGTTCCATTGCCAATATGCAGGCGTTTGAGAATGCCATGAGCCTGGATGTGGCCATGGGCGGATCTACTAATACTGTATTGCATCTGCTGGCAGCTGCGCACGAAGCCGGGGTGGATTTCACCATGGCGGATATTGATCGCATCTCGCGTGGCGTGCCTTGCGTATGCAAGGTGGCACCGGCAACTGCGAAATACCACATGGAAGATGTGCATCGCGCTGGCGGTGTCATGGGCATCCTCAGCGAGTTGAGCCGTGCGGGCCTGATCCATCGCGAAAGTCCTACCGTACATAGCCCGACCATGGGCGATGCGTTGGACAAGTGGGATATCACTACCACGACTGACGAAGACGTGAAGAAGTTCTACCGTGCTGCACCAGGTGGTATTTCAACCACCATCGCGTTTTCGCAAAGTATGTTGTACCCGACACTGGATGATGACCGCAGCGAAGGCTGTATCCGGGACAAGGCACATGCTTATTCGCAAGATGGCGGACTGGCCGTGCTGTACGGCAATATCGCGCAGGATGGCTGCATCGTGAAAACCGCTGGTGTAGATGACAGCATTCTCAAGTTCACCGGGCGTGCACGTATTTTTGAATCGCAGGACGCAGCTGTTGAAGCCATTCTTGCCGACAAGATAGTCGCTGGCGACGTGGTGGTGATTCGTTATGAAGGACCGCGTGGCGGCCCCGGCATGCAGGAAATGCTGTATCCGACCTCATATCTGAAATCCAAGGACTTAGGCAAGGTTTGTGCTTTACTTACGGATGGACGTTTTTCCGGCGGCACTTCAGGCCTGAGTATCGGCCATGCTTCACCGGAAGCGGCAGAAGGCGGTGCGATCGGTTTGGTGGAAGAGAATGACACCATAGAAATCGACATTCCGAATCGTACTATCCATCTGGCGGTGAGCGATGAAGTGCTGTCGCATCGTCGCGCCCTCATGGAGAATAAGGGGAAAGCTGCATGGAAGCCGGTTGGTCGTGAGCGCTCGGTTTCCCCGGCCTTACGTGCCTATGCGGCGATGAGCACATCGGCAGCCAGGGGTGCGGTGCGGGATGTAAGCCAGATTGAGAAGTAAGCAGTTAAGATTTATTTAATATAAAAATAAAATAATCAAAGGTGGCTATGGAAAGTGTACAACTTGCAGGGGCAATAAATATCGCGTTGGACCCCAGCATACGTTTTTATCAGGATGCTAGCGGGCTCAAGTTCCTGGAAATTGACAATGAGCACGCGACGGCAACGCTGGCGTTGCAGGGTGCACACATGATGACCTGGCAGCCCAAGAAAGAGGCGCAGCCTGTGTTGTGGCTATCCGAGCATGCACGTTTTGTGCATGGCCGCTCGATTCGTGGCGGTGTGCCTATCTGCTGGCCATGGTTCGGACCGCATCCGACCGATAGTGCATTATGTATGCATGGTTTTGCGCGCGTGATGCCATGGAACATTCTGGAAACGGAAATGCTCGAAAATGGTGCAACGCGCCTGCTTTTGCAGATTTTGCACACTCCTGTTGCACAAAAGCAGCTGTCATACCCTTACATGCTGACACTGGCCATTGAAATCGGTGAGACCCTGAAAATGGAACTGGCGACTACCAACAAGGGCACCCAGCCATTCGTGATAGGCGAGGCTTTTCATACTTACTTCCAGGTCAGCGATATTGCCAATGTGGAAATCACCGGGCTGGAAGGTACTGAATATGCCGACAAGCTCATGAGCTATGAGCGTTACACGCAGCATGGTCCGATCAAGTTTAAAGGTGAGTTCGACCGTGTGTACGTCAATACCAAAGCCGGTTGCGTGATTGAGGATAGCGGTTTCAATCGTGCGATTCGTGTTTCCAAATCAGGCAGCAATGCCACTGTTATCTGGACGCCATGGGAAGAGAAAGCCCATGAAATGGGGGATATCGGTGAAGGTGATGGATGGCGCAAAATGGTATGTCTGGAAACGGCCAATGCCATGGAAAACTTCGTGATGATTTCACCTAATAATACCCACGTACTGGCGGTTGAATATAGCGTAGAACCTCTGTAAGTAGAACCGCTGTAATAAGTTTCAGCCGTAATCAAGGATCAGTTTCAAGCTAATGAACCGACTCAGTGGTGAAACCAGTCCCTATTTGCTGCAACATGCCGACAACCCCGTGGAGTGGTATCCATGGGGGCCCGAGGCCCTGCAGCTGGCACGCGAACAGGATAAGCCCATCCTGCTGTCCATAGGCTACTCGGCCTGTCATTGGTGCCATGTCATGGCCCATGAGTCTTTCGAAGATGCCGAAGTGGCGGCCCTGATGAATGCCAACTTCATCAATATCAAAGTGGATCGCGAAGAGCGTCCGGATATCGACCAAATCTACCAGAGTGCTCACAATATGCTGTCGCAGCGTAGTGGTGGCTGGCCGCTCACTATGTTTCTCACGCCACAGCAGGAGCCGTTCTTCAGCGGTACCTACTTTCCTAAAACCCCGCGCTATCAGTTGCCTGGACTCGGTGACCTGGCAGTCAAGGTGGCTACGTTCTACCATGAACGCAAGGCCGACCTGACAGAGCAGAATCGCCAGTTAATGCAGGCGCTAGCCCGCAGTGTGCCTGCCCCTAGTAACGTGTTGAGTGTCGGTGAAGGCAGTCTGCAACGAGCTTTTGCCGATTTGAGAAGCAGTTTTGATTTTGAACACGGCGGTTTTGGCAGTGCCCCCAAGTTTCCTAACCCTGCCGATATTGCGCTCCTGATGCGACGCGCCAAAGCGGGCAACCAGGAGGCACAGGCCATGGCTTTGCAGATGCTGCGCAGCATGGCGGCAGGTGGCATTTACGACCAGATCGGTGGCGGTTTCTGCCGCTACTCTGTGGACGAGCGCTGGAATATTCCCCATTTCGAAAAAATGCTCTACGACAACGGCCAGTTATTGTGCCTGTATGCCGATGCCTGGCAGATAAATCAGGATGCGGCGTTTGCCAACGTTATGGAAGAAACCGTGGCATGGCTGATGCGCGAAATGCATGCACCTAATGGAGCTTTCTTTTCGTCATTGGATGCAGATTCGCTGAATGCTCATGGGCATAGTGAAGAGGGGGCTTTTTATGTATGGCAGCCTGCGGAAATCAAGGCCTTGCTTACGCCGCAAGAGTTTGCAGTAGCCAGCCACTGTTATGGTTTCGACCGCGCGGCTAATTTTGAAGGGCAGGCATGGCATGCTTATATGGCTGCTGAAGCGTCACCGCAAGACAGGTCGTTGCTGGAGAGTGCCAGGAATAAACTGTTTGCCGCCCGTGAACAACGTATCCGTCCGGGGCGCGACGATAAGCTGCTGACTAGCTGGAATGCGCTTGTTATCAAAGGCCTGGCCAGGGCCGGGCGTGTACTGAATCGCCCGGAATGGGTGGCGCTAGCACAGCAGGCGGTAGACTTCATCCATGGCAAGCTGTGGGTGGATGACCGTTTGCTTGCCACCTGTAAGGATGATGTCGCTCACCTGAATGCGTACCTGGACGATTATGCCTTTCTGCTGGATGCCATGCTGGAGCTGATGCAAGGCGAGTACCGTCCGCAGGATATGGCATTTGCAGAAGATCTGGCGGAAGCCCTGCTGGAGGAGTTTGAATCAGAAAGCGGCGGTTTCTATTTCACGGGTCACGGGCATGAAGTGCTGATCCACCGGCCTAAGCAGCCTTACGACAACGCCACGCCAAGCGGTAATGGCATCGCTGCAATTGCGTTGCAACGCCTGGGCCATGTGCTGGGGGAGCCGCGTTACCTGCAAGCGGTAGAACGCAGCTTGAAAGCCTTCGATAGCAGCATGCAGCGCAATCCCGCGGCATGTGCCAATCTGCTGATTGCGCTGGAAGAGTATATGCAGCCGCCGAATATGGTGATATTGCGGGGGCCGGGCGAAAAAATGGGCGAGTGGCATACCGCACTCAATACCCATTATTTGCCGGCTACCATGATTTTTTCTTTACCGAACCAATTAACACAATTACCGCATACTTTAGAACGTCCGCGTTCTGATGATGTCAACGCATGGGTGTGTCGTGGCGTTGAATGCCTACCTGCTACAGATAGTTTGAATGCATTGTTGGATATTCTATAAAATCGTTTCAACAACTTTCAAATTATGGGTATGATTGCAAGCTGCAGTTTAGTATTCAAACAAAGATCGAGATGACGAAGGAGAAAGCATGAAAGCATTATTAATGACGGTTGCCGCCGCAGGCTCTCTGATGCTGGCTGGCCAAGCTGGTGCAGTAGATGCTAAGGCTGCTGAAGCACTGGCCCAGAAAAACGGCTGTTTAGCTTGCCACGGCGTAGCTAACAAGGTTGTTGGTCCTGGCTACAAGGATGTAGCTGCAAAATACAAGGGCGACAAAACTGCAGAAGCCAAGCTGATTGCCAAGGTTAAAGCCGGTGGTAGTGGTGTTTGGGGTCCTATCCCAATGCCAGCGAATAGCCCGCATGTTAAGGACGAAGATATCAAGACTATCGTTCAGTGGATACTGACACTGTAATCAATCTTTACAGTTAGGTAAGAAAGAAAGCCAGTTCAAAAGACTGGCTTTTCGCATTTTTGCTTGCCAATTTATTGGCTTAGTAACATGGCAAAGCGCTCACAATAACTACCGTATCAAGCCAAACAGGTACAGGAAGATCGCAATGATGGCGAGCGGTGTTATATAGCGGATGGTGAATCGCCAATTGGCATAAGCTTGGTTGGCAATATCCAACTCATCTTTGACATGCAGTGTCTTCATTACCCAGCCCGCAAAAATTGCCATCGACAGACCGCCAAGCGGCAACATGATGTTGGTGGTCAGTTTGTCCAGTGTGTCGAAAATACCCAGCCCGAATAGCAGGTGCACATCCTGCCATATATTGAAAGACAGCAGCACTGCGATACCCAGTAGCCAATCAAAGAGGGCTATCATCAGTGCAGCCTGGTTTCTATTCAGGCTGGTGTTTTCCGTAATCCATGCGACTGCCGGCTCTACCAGGGAAATGGCGGATGTCCACGCAGCAAACGCGACCAGTACGAAGAAGAGTACCCCCATGATAGTGCCGCCTGGCATGCGGCCAAAGGCGATTGGTAGTGTCTGGAAAATCAGCCCTGGTCCTGCCGCCGGCTCCAGCCCGTTGGCAAATACCAAGGCAAAAATGGCAAGCCCAACCAGCAGCCCGACCATGGTGTCGGCAATGGCGATGTAAAATGTTGTCCGGGCGATGGATACATGGCGTTGCAGATAGGAGCCATACACCATGACAGTGCCCATGCCGAGGCTTAGCGAGAAAAAGGCATGGCCGAGTGCAGACAGGACTGCTGCTGGCGTTACTTTAGAAAAGTCCGGCGTGAACATGAATTGCGCTGCCCGGTGAAAATCGCCTACCGACATGCTGTAGCCCAGCAATATCAGCAGAATGGCGAATAAGGAGGGCATCAATATCTTGTTCGCCTGCTCCAGTCCCGCGTTAACGCCGCGAGCGACTACGCACATGGTCATGATGATGAACAGGGTATGCCAGAACAGCAACTCTATGGGCGATGCGAGGAAAGCACTAAACCTGGCGGCTGCACCCGCACCATCGATGCCTTTGAACATGCCTCCTGCTGCCTCGACTATGTAATGCAAAATCCACCCGGCTATTACGCTGTAAAAGGCCAGTATCAGCAGCCCTGCGAATAGCCCCATGATGCCTACCCATTTCCATGTGCTTGACCTGCCAGCTTCGCGTGCCAGCTGTTGCATGCCGTCTATGGGGTTGCACTGCGCACGTCGGCCCAGCATGATTTCACACATCATGAGCGGAATACCGACAACGGCGATGCACACCAGGAAAACCAGTACAAAGGCGCTGCCGCCATTGACACCGGTCATGTAGGGGAATTTCCAGATATTGCCGAGGCCAATGGCAGAGCCAGCAGTCGCCAGGATAAAGGTCCAGCGGTTAGTCCAGTGACTGCGGGGCTTGCTCATATTGCTCCTTTCCCTGGATGAGTTTACTAAGCCTTAAAGTAGCGGTCTGTTTCAGCCTTGATGACTTTGGATAACATGAGCAATCCGATCAGGTTGGGAATCGCCATCATGCCATTCATCAAGTCGGAGAAGTTCCATACCAGCTCCAGACTGACGCTGGCACCTATCATTACCGCAAAGGTAAATATGAGCCGATAGATATTGATTGAGCGGTGCCCGAACAGGTATTCCACAGCTTTTTCACCATAGTAATGCCAGCCGATAAGCGTGGAATAGGCAAACAGCGCGGTGGAAATGGCGACGATAATTCTGCCGGTTTCCCCCAGGGTTTCGAACATGCTGGCACTGGTCAGCTGGCCCGCGCTTACGCCCTGGGTCCATGAATTGGCAGTGAGGATCACCAGGGCCGTCATGGTGCATACCACCAGGGTATCGATGAAGGTCTGCGTCATACTGACCAGTGCCTGGCTCACAGGGTCTTTGGTGCGGGCTGCTGCTGCGGCAATGGGGGCGGAGCCTAAACCTGACTCATTGGAGAATACGCCGCGCGCGATACCATAACGCATGGCGGCGGCGATGGTGGCTCCTGCAAAACCGCCGGTTGCCGCAGCTGGGTTGAAGGCGTGGTAGAAAATCAGATAGAACGCATGCGGAATCTTGTTGATATTGATTGCCAGCACCACTAGGGCGGTGCCGACATAGGCAATGATCATGAAGGGAACCAGGAAAGAGGTGAACCTGCCGATAGAGCGGATGCCGCCCATGATCACCAGGCCCGTCAGCACCATTAATGTAAAACCTGTGGCATAGCTGGGAATATGGAATGTGGATTTGAAAATTTCGGCGGTAGCATTGGCCTGTGCCATATTGCCGATACCAAAGGCGGCCAGCGCGGTGAAGACTGCAAACAGGGAGCCCAGCCAGGGCAGGCCTGCACCTTTTGACAAGTAATACATGGGGCCGCCGCGCATGCCATGCGGGCCTTTCTCCCGGTACTTGATAGCCAGTACAGCTTCTGAGTATTTAGTCACCATGCCAACCAGTCCGGTCATCCACATCCAGAACACGGCACCCGGCCCGCCCAGCGTAATGGCGGTGGCAACCCCGACAATATTGCCGATCCCGACAGTGGCGGCCAGCGCCGTCATCAAGGCAGCAAAATGACTGATGTCACCTTCCTGCCCTACGGTTTTTGAAAAAATCAGGCGAAAAGCCAAAGGCAGTACACGAAACTGCAAACCTTTTAGCAATACTGTCAGGTACAGGCCTGTACCGACTAGCAGCGTTAACATTGCCGGTCCCCACACCCAGCCGGACAGAGTGGCAATCAAGCCTTCGATGGTTTGCATGGTTTACTCCCTTTTTGTTGGATTATAGCTACAAACCACCAATGCAGGACTACTCCAGCCAGTTTTTGTCGATGAGGAAGTCAGTATAGAGCTTGGCTTCCGCGGATCCGGCTTCCGGCTTCCAGTCATAGCGCCATTTCACGATAGGCGGCATGGAAAGCAGGATGGATTCAGTGCGGCCATTAGATTGCAAGCCAAACAGTGTGCCGCGGTCATATACCAGGTTGAATTCGACATACCGACCGCGTCTGTAGGCCTGGAAGTCACGTTCGCGTTCGCCGTAGGGCGTGTCCTTGCGGCGCTGTACGATAGGCAGGTAGGCTTGGGTAAATGCATCGCCCACGGCCTTTAGCATGTCGAAACTGCGTTCAAAACCGAGCTGGTTGAAGTCATCGAAGAATATGCCGCCTATGCCGCGTGGTTCCTTGCGATGCTTGAGGTGGAAATACTCGTCGCAATTTTTCTTGAATTTGGGATAGAGGCTGGCATCAAATCCAGACAATGCTTCGCGACAGGTGCGGTGAAAATGCACGGCATCCTCTTCAAAACCATAGTAGGGCGTCAAATCCATGCCGCCGCCAAACCACCAGATAGGCGCTTCGCCTTCTTTCTCGGCCACAAAAAAGCGTACGTTCATATGTACGGTCGGCACATAGGGATTGCGGGGGTGGAACACCAGCGAAACGCCCATGGCTTTCCATTGCCGGCCCGCTGCTTCGGGGTGGGCCACACTGGCCGCCGGTGGCAGCCTGGTGCCGATTACGTGCGAGAAACCTACGCCGGCACGTTCGAATACATTGCCTTCCTCCAGCATGCAGGAAGTGCCGCCACCACCTTCGGGACGTTGCCAGCTGTCATGCAGGAAGTTTTTGCCATCGACCATTTCCACGGCTTCAACAATACGGTTTTGCAGGCCCTGCAGGTATTCGAATACGGCGTTTTTGTTCATAAAGCTCTCATCATAATTACTTGCGTAAAATTCTACCGCTTGATAAATCCTGGATAGTCGAAGGTTTTTTAGCGCCACCGGTCAGGCCATCCACTATTCTGACTTGCTTGTGGAATAAGGCATGGCACTGCCTCGTGGTTTTGGCAGGCTGGCAGCCGCTACGGTTGGCGCTGGTAGACACGAGTGCCATGCCGGTATTTTTACATAGCAGCGAGGTTAAGGGGTGTCTGGTCACGCGTATCGCGATGGTTTTATGCGAGCCGGTCAGCCACTTGGGGCAGGATGCTGCCGTGGAGACCAGCCAGGTATGCGGTTTGGTATGGTCGGCCCAGGAAGCCTGCATCCGCTCAATCTGTGCTTTACTGAGCGGGGCAAGATATGGGGTAAGTGATGCCAGCTGGTCGGCAATCAGGATCAGCCCTTTGCGCTGCGGCCTGCCCTTGATGCGCAGGATGCGTTGCACGGCTTTGCGATTACTCGGGTCGCATCCCAGGCCGAAGATGGATTCGGTCGGGTAGGCGATGACACCCGAACTTTTCAGAAAATGACGCAGGCCTCGTGCGCGAACTTTGAATGCGCTAGCCAAGACCTGTCTCGCTAGCCCTTGACGGCTCGATAACCGATATCCTTGCGCATCTGCTTGCCGTCGAACTTGATTTCTTCGGCAATCTGATACGCCCGGCTCTGCGCATATTTCACGGTTTCGCCCAGTGCGGTGACACACAATACGCGGCCACCGCTAGTTAAGACCTTACTGTCTTTGAGCGTGGTACCGGCGTGAAATACGTGAGCATCCTGCAGGTCTTTCGGCAAGCCGGTAATCTCGTCGCCAGTGCGCGGGGTATCGGGATAGTTGGCCGCAGCCATGACTACGCCTAACGCCGTACGTCTATCCCAATCCACTTCTGCCTGGTCCAGCGTGCCCGCTATTGCATGTTCTGCCAGTTCAACCAGATCACTCTTCAGGCGCAACATGATGGGCTGGGTTTCAGGATCGCCCATGCGGCAGTTGAATTCCAGGGTTTTGACATCGCCATTGGGGCTGATCATGAGGCCAGCATATAAAAATCCGGTGTAGGGGATACCATCTTGTGCCATGCCCGCGACGGTCGGCCCTATGATTTCACGCATGACTTTGGCATGGATATCTGGGGTGACTACCGGTGCGGGTGAGTAAGCGCCCATGCCGCCGGTATTGGGGCCTTCGTCACCATCCAGTAATCGCTTATGGTCCTGGCTGGTGGCCAGCGGCAGAATATTCTTGCCGTCTACCATGACGATAAAGCTGGCTTCCTCGCCGGTGAGAAACTCTTCAATCACTACGCGCGCACCGGCGCTACCCAGCTTGTTGTCGGAGAGCATGGCATCTATCGCTGCATGCGCTTCCGCTTCATCCATGGCCACTACCACGCCTTTGCCGGCAGCCAGGCCATCGGCTTTGATGACGATGGGCGCGCCCTGTTGCTTGACGTAAGCATGGGCGGCGTCGGCATCGGTAAAGGTGGCGTATGCCGCAGTAGGAATATGGTGGCGAAGCATGAATGCCTTGGCAAAATCCTTGGAGCTTTCCAACTGTGCCGCTGCCTTGGTAGGGCCGAAAATCTTCAGGTTGGCAGCGCGGAAAGCATCTACCACGCCCTGTGACAATGCAGCTTCCGGGCCTACTACCGTGAGGCCTATCTGCTCAGTCGTGGCAAAGTTGACCAGGTCGGCCACACTGGTAAGCGGCACATTGAGCATGTCAGGGTCGGTTGCCGTACCGGCATTGCCTGGGGCCACATAGATGCGGCTGATATTTTTATTCTGCGCCAGCTTCCATGCCAGGGCATGTTCACGACCGCCACCACCAATTACGAGTACCTTCATGCGGGTTTCCTAGTCTTGTACTTTTAATGCCTAAAGTGGCGAATGCCGGTAAGTACCATCGCCAGGCCATGCTCATCAGCTGCTGCAATCACTTCATCATCACGTATGCTGCCACCCGGCTGAATCACGCAGCTTGCACCGGCCTCAGCCAGCACATCAACACCATCGCGGAAAGGGAAGAAGGCATCAGACGCAACCGCACAGCCTTGCAAAGTCAGGCCCGCGTTTTGCGCCTTGATTGCGGCGATTTTGGTGCTATCTACGCGGCTCATCTGGCCAGCGCCTACGCCTAACGTCATGCCACCACCACAGAATACGATGGCATTGGACTTCACGTATTTGGCGACACGCCAAGCAAACAACAGGTCTTCCATTTGTGCAGGCGTTGGTTGCTTTTTGGTCACAATCTTCAAATCAGCGTTGCTGATCTCATGGTTGTCCGCTGTTTGTATCAGCAGGCCAGAGCCCACACGCTTGGTGTCATGCGAGTTACGGCCTTTTTCCCAGGCGCTATTGCCGCCTTGTGGCAGAGCGATTTTCAGTACACGTACATTGGCTTTGGCCTTGAAGATAGCCAGTGCTTCTGCAGTGTAATCAGGCGCAATCAGCACCTCTACAAACTGCTTGGAGACTGCCTCGGCAGCGGCTGCGTCCACAGTCTGGTTAAAGGCGATGATGCCGCCAAAAGCCGAGGTTGGGTCAGTCTTGAACGCCTTGCTGTAGGCCTCTAGTGCGGTAACCCCCAGTGCTACACCGCATGGGTTGGCATGCTTGACGATGACGCAGGCAGCTGTATTAAGTGAGCTTTCAAAGCTCTTCACGCATTCCCACGCTGCATCAGCATCCGCGATATTGTTATATGAAAGTTCCTTACCTTGCAGCTGCTGTGCCGTTACCAGCGAGCCCGGGGCCGGGTAGAGGTCACGGTAGAACGCAGCCTGCTGGTGCGGATTCTCGCCATAGCGTAGATCCTGTACCTTGATGAAGCGGCCGTTGGTCTGAGCGGGGAAAGGGTTGCGAGTGCCATCGGTGTTGAAAGAAGACAGATAGTCGCTGATCGCGCCATCATAGTTGCTGATGCGGTTGAACGCGGCGACAGATAAAGCAAAGCGGGTTGCCTGGCTGGTGGCGCCATTAGTGGCTTCCATTTCTGCCAGCACACCTGCATATTGCGATGCATCTGTCAGCACAGCCACGTCTTTCCAGTTCTTGGCGGCAGAGCGCACCATGGCCGGGCCACCGATGTCGATATTCTCGATCGCATCTTCCAGCGTACAGTCTGGTTTTGCTACGGTGGCTTCAAACGGGTAGAGGTTGACCACGACCATGTCGATGTTAGGAATACCAGCTTCGGCCATCGCTGCCGTGTGTTCAGGCAGGTCGCGCCGGCCCAATATGCCGCCATGTACCTTGGGATGCAGTGTCTTGACGCGGCCATCCAGCATTTCGGTAAAGCCGGTGTAGTCGCTGACCTCGGTCACTGCGATATTGTTTTCGCGGAAAAGCTTGGCGGTGCCGCCGGTAGAAAGAATCTCGACGCCAAACTTGTTCAGGCTTTTTGCGAGTTCGAGTATGCCCTGTTTATCAGAAACGCTGATCAGTGCTCTTTTGATGATTGCCATATAATTTATTCTGTACCCAAACGATAACTACTTTGGCTTCGTATGCAGTGGCTGGTGATAGTAATTTTGCCACGTCATGCTTGCCGCCCTGTTCTCCTTTGATTACAAAATAAAGTAAGTCTGCAAAATCAAAGGAGGCTTAATTTATTCTATATTGTGTTGCTGCAACTTCTTGCGCAGCGTATTGCGGTTGAGCCCCAGTATTTCGGCCGCCTTGCTCTGGTTACCGGCCGCACGCTTTAACACATGCATCAGCATGGGCTTTTCTACGCATTGCAGCACCATATCGTAAACCGCGTGAGGAGGTTCCCCATCCAGATCCTTGAAGTACTCTTCAAGCGCACGCTCTACACTTATCCCCAACTCACATTTATTTATCATGCAGCTATTGCCTCACCTTGAGTGCCGTCTTCTTGTTGTTCACTATCTTCCGATACCGCGCTCACATACTGTAAACGGGTATCCTGTTGCTCGAGATGATTAAAGAATTCATTAATCGCACTCAACTGCAACTCGATAGTCTGTAATTGATTCATGCCATGACGGAAATTGGCAGAGTCTTTCAAGCCCTTGGTGTACCAGGAGATATGCTTCCTAGCAACACGCATGCCAGTCAGCTCGCCATAGAAGGCATAGAGGTCATGCAGATGTTCCAGCATGACGCTGCGAATTTCTGAAACTTCGGGTGGCGGCAAATGTTCGCCGGTTTTCAGATAGTGTTCAATCTCGCGGAATATCCATGGTCGGCCTTGCGCTGCGCGGCCTATCATCACGGCATCAGCGCCCGTCATTTCCAGTACGTACTTGGCTTTTTCCGGGGTGGTAATGTCGCCATTGGCAATGAGTGGAATTTTAATGGCCTGTTTTACAGCAGCAATGGTTTCGTATTCAGCATCGCCCATATACAGGCAGGCGCGGGTACGGCCGTGCATGGCCAGTGCCTGCACGCCAATGTCCTCGGCCATCCTGGCCACCGCCACCGCATTGCGGTTCTGCTTGTCCCAGCCGGTACGGATTTTCAGGGTCACCGGTACATTCACCGCGTTCACCACGGCACGCAATATCTGCGCTACCAGCGGCTCGTCTTTCAACAGGGCAGAGCCGGCCATCACGTTACAGATTTTCTTCGCCGGACAACCCATGTTGATATCAATGATCTGCGCACCGTTATCCACATTGTAGCGAGCGGCGTCTGCCATCATTTGGGGATCGGCACCTGCAATCTGCACCGAAATGGGGTCAACCTCACCCTCATGGTTGGCACGGCGCAAGGTTTTTTCACTGCCATAGAGCAAAGAGTTGGAGGTCACCATCTCGGAAACAGCCAGCCCAGCCCCCAGCTTTTTGCAAAGCATGCGGAAAGGCCTGTCAGTCACGCCAGCCATGGGCGCGACAACAAGGTTGTTCTTCAGTAGGTATGGACCAATTTGCACGAGTTTTATGCTTTGCAGATGCTGCGGAAAAGTTGCCTATTTTATACGCAATTGGGGTGTCAGCAAAAGCAAATTTCACGGGCCTAATGACTTTACTATCAACCCCTGCCGATCAATATATAAAACATTCAAGCGCGATCAGCATATTGTTATGAAATGGTGCGATGAAATAAGCACAAGCAAGATAAAGGCAGTTAGAAATTAAGTCTGATAATATTCGGGCCATGCATAAGCCGCCATCTACCACGCACATCGCCTTCGCCAGCTTTATCGGCACCGCCATCGAGTTCTATGATTTTTACATTTACGCCATGGCTGCTGCACTGGTAATCGGGCAGGTATTCTTTCCTGCCAGCGACCCGGCAGCACAATCACTCAATGCATTCCTGACTTTTGGCATCGCCTTTATCGCGCGGCCATTGGGGGCCGTGGTGTTCGGGCATTTTGGCGACCGTATCGGGCGCAAGGCAGCATTGGCGGCCTCGCTGCTGGTGATGGGGATATCCACCTTGCTGATCGGCTGCCTGCCAGGGTATGACACCTTGGGTACATGGGCGGCAGTACTGCTTTGCCTGTTACGCTTCGGCCAGGGCTTGGGCCTGGGTGGCGAATGGGGTGGGGCCGCGCTATTGGCGACCGAGAATGCGCCTGCCGGAAAGCGCGCCTGGTTCGGTATGTTTCCGCAACTGGGGCCGTCGGTAGGGTTTTTACTGGCGACTTTGAGTTTTCTGGGTTTGGCCTTGCTGCTGACCGATGCCCAGTTTCTGGCATGGGGCTGGCGCATTCCATTTTTTGCCAGTGCCTTGCTGGTGGTGGTCGGCTTGTATGTGCGCTTTAAGTTGGCCGAGACGCCCGCGTTTGCTGCCTTGTTGCAAAAGAAATCTACACTCAAAATGCCGGTGGCAGCCTTGTTGAGGCAACACTCACGGGCGGTTTTACTTGGCGCGTTGGCAATGGTGGTGTGCTACACCCTGTTTTATACCGCCACCGTGTTTTGCCTCAGCTACGGTACCAATACCCTGCATATTCCGCGTTCGCAGTTTCTGGGTATGCTATGCGTGGCTATCGTGTTCATGGCGCTGGCCACGCCCTTGGCGGCCTGGGCAAGTGATCGCTTCGGGCGGCGTCCGGTGTTATTGCTGAGCAGTTTCGCTGCCATACTTGCCGGGTTTGCCATGGCGCCTTTGATGGCAAGCGGCTCCATTGTGCAAATTACTGTATTCCTGTCATTGGCCTTGTTCCTGATGGGCGCAAGCTTTGCGCCCATGGGGGCGCTACTGCCGGAGCTGTTCCCGGTGGCTATGCGCTACACCGGCGCAGGGGTTGCCTATAACCTCGGCGGTATTCTGGGGGCGTCCTGCGCCCCTTATATCTCGCAGCTGCTGGTGAAGCAGGGCGGCTTGCCGTGGGTGGGGGCTTATGTTTCTGTGGCGGCGGCAGTGAGTTTCTTTGCCGTACTGGTGATTGGTGAAACCAGGGACAAAACGCTCTAGCGTTGTGGTGCGGTGAGTCGTTCCAGCGTGGCAAGCCAGGTCATGGCGTGTTCGCGACTGTCGCCGCACATTTCCAGGCTGGGTTGCAGGCTGGCACAAAATGCAGGGCGTTCCGGTTTGCCAAAAATCGCGCAGCGGTTGTCATCCAGCAGCTGCACGCAGCGCATACCTGCGGGCTTGCCTTGCGGCATGCCGGGAATAGGGCTGTTGATGGAAGGGGCGGTGCAGCAGGCACCACAATGATCTCTACATTGCATTTGCTTGGAATATCTCAGTATTAAATTGATGACCACGGGAAGCCAAGTGCAGTCACACCTTTCTTGATTTCATCCAGCGCCAGGGCAACCTCGTGTGCCGGGCCTTTGACTCCCAGCTCTATGGTTCTGCGCGTATCCAGCTTGGGCAGGCTGAATAATCTGGTTTGCGGGTGTTTGCTGACGATGTGGTTCATCAGGTCTATCAGCTGGCTTTCGCCTGCATCCAGCACCTGGATGGCGGATTCGATTTCTGGCTGCTGGTGAAACAGATGGTCGTAATGGGTATCCAGCACCCACTCAGTCATCGGCCATGCCATCTCAGGGAACCCCGGCATAAAGTAATGTGAACCCAGCGAAAACCCCGCCACGCGATTCACCGGGTTGGGGATCAGTGCAGCGCCTTGGGGGAAATCTGCCATCAAAACGCGCTTAGGGTAAGCCGCCTCCCCAAAGCGCGCTTCAATTTCCGCCACGGCACCGACATGGCGCTCTATCGGCAAACCAGCCGCTTCTGCGGCAGCCTGGCGGGTAAAGTCATCCGGTGTGGCGCCTATGCCCCCGAAAGAAAACACGATGTCGTTGCTCGCCATTGAGCGTTTGAGCGATGCCGTGATGCGAGCAGGGTCGTCTCCCAGATACTCCGCCCACGCCAGGCTCAATCCACGAGCTTTAAGGGTTTTGATCACTTGAGTGAGATGAGCATCCTGGCGCTTGCCAGAGAGGATTTCATCACCGATGATGTAGGCGCCGAAACGCGGTGTATTGGGAGGTGTGCGCAACCTGTATTTCCTTTAGTTAAGTAATTTCCGGCTTTGTTATTGCGAGCAGCTGGCAGTGACAATTGGTTTTGCAAACTTATTTTTTTCTTTTACAACTGTCCGCCTAGGAAACTCAAGCCGTTAAAATACGCTCAGAGCTTACAATTAATCAATATTCCAACCAATGACAGAAAACCACAACAATCCCGATGATGAAGTGATGTGCCAATGCAGCGGCACACGACGCGGTCAAATTCGAGAGCTGTTCATTCAGGGTAAAGATATCGAAGCGATTTCCCGTAAGACCGGCGCACTAAGTGGTTGTGGCGGATGCGAGTGGGATATTGAGTCTTATCTTAATGAGCTTGGTAAAGAGCCTGAATAACTCTCTCAAGACAACGCAATAGCCCCAGAGTTGGATAGATATCCTATTTAGTGTGCACTTTCCCAGTTCTTCCCAATCCCCATCTCTGCCAGCAATGGCACATCCAGTTTCGCTACGCTCTGCATCAATTGCGGCAGTTTTTCTTTTACTAACTCCAGTTCAGCTTCCGGCACCTCAAGCACCAGTTCATCGTGTACTTGCATGATGATTTTGGTCTGTAGTATTTCTTTTTCAAGCCAGCCTTGTACGGCGATCATGGCGAGTTTGATGAGGTCGGCAGCGGTACCTTGCATGGGGGCATTGATGGCGGCGCGTTCGGCACCGGCTCTGCGCATGCCATTGGGGCTGTTGATCTCCGGCACCCACAGGCGGCGGCCGAAGAAAGTTTCGACATAGCCGTTTTGCTTGGCGAGTTCGCGCGTGTTTTGCATGTATTCGCGCACGCCGGGGTAGCGCGCAAAGTAGCGTTCGATATAGCTTTGTGCGGCGCTGCGTTCGATGTTGAGGTTCTGCGCCAGGCCGAAAGCGCTCATGCCGTAAATCAGGCCGAAATTGATGACCTTGGCGTAACGGCGCTGCTCACTGCTGACGGCTTCGCGCTCTGTCCCGAAAATTTCGGCGGCAGTAGCGCGGTGGATGTCTTCGCCAGCGGCAAACGCTTTGAGCAGGCCTTCATCCTGCGACAGGTGCGCCATGATGCGCAACTCGATCTGCGAGTAATCGGCAGAGAAAATCATGCTGCCAGGCGGCGCGATAAAGGCTTCGCGGATGCGGCGGCCTTCAGCGGTGCGCACCGGGATGTTCTGCAGGTTGGGGTCCTGGCTCGCCAGGCGGCCGGTAATCGCTACGGCCTGGCTGTAGCTAGTGTGCACGCGCCCGGTACTGGCGTTGATCATCTTGGGCAGTTTGTCGGTATAGGTGGATTTCAGCTTGGCCAGGCCACGGTATTCCAGCAGCACTTTCGGTAGCGGGTAATCCAGCGCCAGTTCCTGCAACACGTCTTCATCGGTGGAGGGCGCGCCACTGGGGGTTTTCTTGGTGGGTTTGATACCTAGCTTGCCGAACAAGATTTCCTGTAGTTGCTTGGGCGAGCCGAGATTGAAGGGCTGGCCTGCCAGTTCGTATGCCTGCTTTTCCAGCTCCATCAGCTTGAGGCCGATTTCATTGCTTTGCTTGTTGAGCATGGCGTTATCGATCAGCACGCCATTACGCTCTATGGTAAACAGGATATCCAGTACCGGCATCTCGATCTGGCTGTAAACGAAATCCAGCTTGCTGTCCTGCGCCACTTGCGGGTAAAGGGTTTCATGCAGTTGCAGTGTAATGTCGGCATCCTCTGCTGCGTATTCGCTCGCTTGTTCCAGTGCTACCTGGCTGAAGCCGACCGATTTGGCACCTTTGCCAGCAACCTCTTCGTAGGTGATGGTCTTGACGCCAAGATGGCGCATGGCTAAGTCATCCATGCCATGGCTGCGATGGCTTTCCAGCACATAGGATTGCAGCAGAGTGTCGTGCGCGATGCCGTTAAGCTGGATGCCGTGGTTAGCCAGCACGTGCTTGTCGTACTTCAGGTTTTGCCCGACTTTTTTGACGGCGGGGTTTTCCAGTAGCGGCTTGATACGCGCCAGCGTGGCAGCGAACGGTAGCTGATCCGGTGCACCGGGGTAATCGTGCATCAGCGGCAGGTAGGCGGCTTCGCCCGCCTTGATTGAGAATGACATGCCGACCAGTTTTGCGGTGAGTGGGTCTAGCGAGGTGGTTTCGGTGTCGAAACAGACTAAGGGCGCGGTGCTGATTTTATCCAGCCAGCTTTGCAGATCCGCTTCGGTAAGTATGGTGTCGAACTTGCGCGTGGTCACGGCTGCGGCTGAGAACAGATCGGTGGGCATGCTTGGCTGCTGCGTGGCTGGATTTGCGTTCTGCACGCTGTTATTTTGCCCGGCAGGCGGCGTTGGTAAATCCAGCTCGCGGCGCAATGTCTTGAATTCGAAGCGATCAAACAACTCAATGAGCTTGGCTTTGTCTGGTGGTTGCGGCTGCAGGTCGGCGAGGCTTTCTTGTATGCCGACATCGCAGCGTATGGTAATCAGCTCGCGCGCAGTAGGTAGCCACAGTAGTGCTTTACGCAGGTTTTCGCCGACTACGCCGGTGATTGCATCTGCATTGGCCACGATATTTTCTAAAGAGCCGTATTGCTTGAGCCATTTAACGGCGGTTTTAGGGCCGACTTTTTCTACACCGGGTACGTTATCCGAGGTGTCGCCGATTAAAATCAAGTAGTCCACCATCAGGCTGGGAGGGACGCCAAACTTGGTTTCTACGCCTGCAACATCCAGCACTTCATCCGTTTTTCTGAACGCATCACGCATGGTGTTAACCACGGTCACGTGCTCATTCACCAGTTGCGAAATATCCTTATCCCCTGTCGAGATGATGACGCGTATGCCCTCACGTTCAGCCTGCTTGGCAAGTGCACCTATTACGTCATCGGCCTCGACGCCGTCTTCCATGATCAGCGGCCAGCCCATGGCCTTGATGGCGGTATGCAGCGGTTCTATCTGCAGGCGCAGATCATCCGGCATGGAGGCGCGGTTGGCTTTGTATTCCGGGTAGATGTCATCGCGAAAGGTTTTGCCTTTGGCATCAAACACACAAGCGCTATAATCAGCAGGGTAGTCTTTGTGCAGGCGGCGCAGCATATTGAGTACGCCCTGAATGGCGCCGGTAGGCTCGTTCTGCTTGTTGCGCAGATCGGGCATGGCGTGGAAAGCACGGTAAAGATAAGAAGAGCCGTCAACCAATAATAATGTCTTCATGCTAGCAATCTTTTCATCCTAATATTATTTTCATCTGGAACCTGGATACCCGTTATGTCGATTGCAAAAAAAATACCCAAGCTGATGGACCCCGACCTGATTGAAAGCAGCCACTCTGCCCATGAGTCATGGCATGCATTCGAGATTATGGCAGAATTCGTCGATGCTACCGAACGTCTCAAGCAAATCACGCCAGCCGTATCCATCTTCGGTAGCGCCAGGACATTGCCGGATCACCCCTATTACCAGTTGACGGAAATCATAGCCCGGCGCTTGTCGGATGCCGGTTTCAGCGTGATTTCAGGCGGCGGCCCCGGCATTATGGAGGCTGCCAACAAGGGGGCATTCCCCGGCACCTCCCCCAGCATCGGCCTGAATATTGAGCTGCCGCACGAGCAGAAAGGCAACCCTTATCAGGATATCAGCCAGAACTTCAAGCACTTCTTCATGCGTAAAGTGATGTTCGTTAAATACGCTTCAGCCTATGTGGTGATGCCTGGCGGCTTCGGTACCATGGATGAGTTGATGGAAGCGCTGACGCTGATACAGACCGGCAAAACACGCAAGATTCCCATCATCCTGGTGTGCTCGGCGTTCTGGGGCGGCATGGTGGACTGGTTCCGTAACTCCCTGATTGCCGAGGGCATGGTGTCACCTGAGGATATGGACCTGATTCAGGTGATCGATGAGCCGGACCAAGTGGTGGAAGCCATATTCAAGCATTATGAAAGCCGCGGCTTCGAGATGTCGGCCAAGGAAAAGGAAATGTCGCTGAGCTTGTAGCCCGCTGCTGCAAAATTAATTTCGTGCTTATGTTTTAATCGCGAATTGTGGCCTCATTCTGCTAGAATCAACCCATTGAATAAAACCGCTTTTGAGCCCGAGGATAACATGCGCTGCAGTCGTATTTTCTTAGCCCTGTCACTGGTGTTGCCTTTGTTGGCAATGGCTGCCGAGACGCCACCTAACCTTGAGCCATTGCCCGAGGTTCCGCCCCCGCCAGCTGGTGTCGATATGGATGCGCCGACTGAGCCGCAAGTCACCATTACCAAAAAGGGTGCAGACTCGGTGGAAGAGTACCGTATCAATGGCGAGCTTTACATGATGAAAGTCACGCCGCCACACGGCAAACCCTATTACCTGATGAAAGAAGACCAGGATGGCGGATGGTCACGCATGGAAGGCCCAACCCAGCCGCTGGTCATCCCTAAGTGGGTATTGTTCAGATTCTAATTTTTAGTTTAGCAAAGAGGGCGTAAAGCCCTCTTTGCCTGTCACCTTAAAGTTCTTATGTCCGTATTTACCACTGTTACCCCTGATCAATTGAAACTCTGGCTCAGTGCTTACCCGCTTGGCGAGCTGCTGGAGCTGCAAGGCATCGCCTCCGGTATCACCAATACCAATTATTTCGTGACAACTACCAGCGGCCGCTATGTGCTTACCCTGTTTGAGGAGCATACCGCGGAAGAGCTGCCTTATTTTCTTGATTTGATGGCCTATCTGGCCGAGCGCGGCGTACCTTGCCCTCGACCTGTAGAAAATGTGGACGGAAAACACCTGGGCGAGCTGAATGGCAAGCCTGCAGCACTGGTGAGTTGCCTGCGTGGTCGCGATCTGGAAACGCCGAGTGCTGCCCATTGCGCAGAGGTCGGGCGCGTATTGGCTGAGATGCATATCGCCGGGCAGGGGTTTCCCAGCCTGATGCAGAATCCACGTGGCTCGCAATGGCGTAAAGCTACTGCAGCTAAAGTCCGCGAGTTTTTGAGCGCAGAAGATCAGGCTTTGCTATCGCAAGCGCTGGCGCTGGATGCCAGTTTGAATCTGGATGACCTGCCCAGAGGCGTGATACACGCCGATTTATTCCGCGACAACGTGCTGTTCGATGGTGATCGCCTGGGTGGCTTGATCGACTTTTACTATGCCTGCAACGATGCCTTGCTTTATGACATCGCGATTGCGGTCAATGACTGGTGCGTGTCTGAAGAGGGAGTTGTCGACGATGCGCGCATGCAGGCCCTGCTCAAGGCGTATCATGCGGTGCGCCCGCTCACCGATGCCGAGCATGTGGCCTGGCCCGCTGTGCTGCAAGTGGCGGCGCTGCGTTTCTGGGTTTCACGCCTGCTCGATAAGCACTTCCCGCATGCTGGCGAACTGACGCATGCCAAGGATCCGCAGCACTTCCAGAAGGTCTTGCACATGCGGATAGAACAGCAGCATAAGGCGATGAAGTTCTAAAGCTGGGTGTAGTAGTAACTCACTAATTTTAATTCTGTAATTTCAGGTACGAAAGACAATAATGAATACGCCAACGATTGATGTGCATACCACTAAAGCCGCGGATGGCTGGCTCTGGATAAAGCAGGGGTTTGCCCTGTTCCGGCAGAACCCCATGATGTGGATAGTGCTGTTTATCATTTATTTGCTAATCGGCATGGCGCTATCTTATGTGCCGGTGATTGGGCCTATTGTGCTGAATTTGCTGGCACCGGTTTTCATTGCAGGCTTCATGGCAGGTTGCCGTGCGCTCGATAACAAGCAGGATCTGGAGATCAATCACCTGTTTGATGGCTTCAAGCACAATACCGGTCAGCTGGTGACAGTTGGCGGCCTGTATCTGACGGGCATTATCATCATCGTCAGCATTATGTTTGTCAGTGTGGACCACGCGACCCTGCAAGCCATGTTTGCGGGTGAGAAGCTGACCCCGGAGCAAGCGGAGACAATGGTGCAGGGCGGTTTCCTGATTTACATGCTGATTGGTTTATCGCTGATGGTGCCGCTGATGATGGCTTACTGGTTTGCCCCAGTGCTGGTCGCGTTTCACGACCTGAGTGCCATCGCAGCTATGAAACTGAGCTTTCAGGCTAGCTTGAAAAACATCCCTGCATTTTTCGTCTACTGCCTGGCCGCCATGGTGCTGTTAATACTGGCCGTGATTCCATTCGGGCTGGGCATGCTGGTAATGATCCCCACCATGACCGCTTCGTTGTATACCAGCTATAAAGACATCTTTCTACGTAGCCCAGTGGCGCTTGCAGATTAAGCGCTAAGGAACCCTCAAAAGCTAAGTTTCTAAGCCAGGCAAGGCGTGAACGAAAAATTACGACGCAGCATATCCGTTATATGTAAGGAGTAATTTTTCGTGAGTAACGCAGCATGGCACCAAAAGTTAGCTTTTAAAGCTTAGACTTTTTCCAGTTTGGCATACTCCAGTGCTAACCACTTCAAGCCATCGCGGCCAAAGTTGACTTGCACCCGCATGTCGCTGGCGTTGCCTTCATAACTCACCACTACGCCTTGCCCGAATTTGCTGTGGGCCACGCTCTGGCCTATCTTCCAGGGCATGGCGCTTTTCTGGCTGCTACTTTGTTGACTGCTCATCACGGCCGGCATGGCGTTATAGTCCATACTCGGTTTGGAAACACCGCGGGCATTCAAGCGCTTAAGCAGCTCTTCCGGGATCTCATCCAGAAAACGCGAGGCAATACCATATCGCACTTGCCCATGCAGCATGCGGCTTTGCGCATGGCTCAAATACAGCCTTTGCCGTGCACGCGTCACCGCGACGTACATCAGGCGGCGTTCTTCTTCCAGGCCATTGGTTTCGTACATGCTGTTTTCATGCGGGCACAAACCTTCTTCCAGGCCGCTGATAAATACTGCTTTGAATTCCAGCCCCTTGGCGGCATGCACCGTCATCAGTTGTAGTGCGTCGCGCCCGGCTTCGGCTTGGTGCTCGCCCGCTTCCAGGCTGGCATGGGTCAAAAACTGGGTCAGTAGCGATTGTGCCACTTCGCCATTTTCATCCACGCTCATGCCTATGCCCTGGTTCATGAATGCGGTGGCGGCAGAAACCAGTTCTTCCAGGTTTTCTATGCGGTCTTCGCCTTCCTTTTCATTCTGGTAAAAGGTTTTCAGGCCCGAAAGCGAGGTGGCCAGTTCCGCGACTTCGGGCAGGGTGATACCAAAAGACTCTTCCTGCATTTGCTTGATAAGCGCGACAAACAGCGCAATCTTCCCCGTACTTTGTAGTGCTGCCTGCCACAGGCTGCTGTCCTGCTGTCGAGCTACCTCTTGCAACTGCTCCAGGCTGCGCGCACCAATGCCGCGAGTGGGGAAGTTGATGACGCGCAGCAAGGCGGTATCATCTTCAGGGTTTGCCATCAGGCGCATATAGGCCAGTGCATGCTTGATTTCAGCGCGCTCGAAAAAGCGTAACCCGCCGTAAACACGATAAGGCAGGCCCGCTGAAAACAGCGCATGTTCCAGCACGCGTGATTGCGCGTTGGAGCGATACAGCATGGCGATATCGCTTAAATTTATGCCTTCGCGATGCAGTGATTGAATTTCTTCGACGATGAAATTGGCTTCTTCGGTGTCGTTGTAGGCTTCGAATAAGCGTATCGGCTCGCCTTTGCCCGCAGCGGTCCACAGGTTCTTGCCCAGGCGGTTGCGGTTGTGGGTAATGATAGCGTTGGCGGCATCCAGGATATTGCTGTGCGAGCGGTAGTTCTGCTCCAGTTTGACGATGCTCTGGACGTTAAAGTCCTGCTCAAAATCACGCATATTGCCCACACGGGCTCCGCGGAATGCGTAAATAGACTGGTCGTCATCACCCACCGCAAATATGCAGTTATCCTTACCCGCCAATAATTTCAGCCACATATATTGCAGCTTGTTGGTGTCCTGAAACTCATCCACCAGAATGTATTTAAAGCGGCTCTGGTAATGCTGGCGGATATTGGCATCGCGGCTCAAAAGCTCATAGCAGCGTAGCAGCAGCTCGGCAAAATCCACCACGCCTTCGCGCTGGCACTGTTTGTCATATTCCTCAAACACTTCGCGCATGCGCTGCGAGTGCGCATCGTAAGCATCTACGCTATGCGCACGCAAGCCTTCTTCCTTGCAGCTGTTGATATAGCCCATGATCTGCTTGGGTGGGAATTTTTCGTCATCCACATTCATCAGCTTCATCAGGCGCTTGATGGAAGATAGCTGGTCAGCCGTATCCAGAATCTGGAACGTGGCAGGCAGCAAAGCTTCACGATGATGCGCGCGTAGCAGGCGATTACACAGGCCGTGAAATGTCCCTGCCCACATGCCGCGGGTGTTGATGGGCAGCATGGACGTCAGCCGGGTCAGCATCTCTTTGGCGGCTTTATTGGTAAAGGTAACCGCCAGCAATCCGGTAGGGGAAACCTGTCCGGTCTGGATCAGCCAAGCAATCCTGGTTGTGAGTACCCGGGTTTTGCCGCTACCGGCACCAGCCAGTATCAGTGCAGATTGGTGCGGAAGCGTTACTGCTTCAAGTTGTTTATCGTTTAAGCCGGAAAGCAGGGGATCAGAATTGGTATGCGTAGTCATAACATGATTATCGCAGGTCAGGCGGAGTAGGAGAACACACAGCGGAAATAAAAGGTTTGAGGTAAAAAGCTTGTGGAAAGTGCAGGAGAATTAGAAAAATTACAGGGTTAAAACGAATTTTTATTTTGGGCTGGAACTAAAATAAACAAGGCTGTGTCTTATTTACACGACGATTTAGTTATCGTCCCACGCTTCTCCTCCCTGAGCGTGGAGCCTTATCTTATGAGGCTGCTTCGACCCCGATTTTATTCCCCTTTAATCGGGGTTTTTTTTGCCTGTTAATTTTTTATACTGCTTATTCAGGTTGCCTATACAGGACTTTTAGTTCGGGTTCGGAACGAAGTATAAACGTAAACATTCAAAATTGTAAACAATTGTAAATAAGTTGTTATCAATTTGTGATGACCAACTGTTTCTGGTTAGTCTAGCAATAAAAAAAGCCCCGATTAATCGGGGCTTTTTTACACTTCTATTTGCATTTCGTCATTGCATCAACCCGATTTCAGTCGGAAAGTTGATGCAACATCAAAAAGCATTACATCATGCCGCCCATGCCACCCATACCGCCCATATCACCGCCACCCATTGATGGAGCGTCGTCCTTAGGCAGTTCAGCGATCATGCAGTCTGTAGTCAGCATCAAGCCAGCAACAGAAGCCGCATTTTGCAGAGCAGAACGCGTTACCTTGGTTGGATCCAGCACGCCCATTTCAACCATGTCGCCATAGGTTTCGTTGGCTGCGTTGTAACCATAGTTGCCCTTACCGGCTGCAACAGCGTTAACCACTACTGATGGCTCACCACCGGCATTGGAAACGATCTGACGCAATGGCTCTTCAACTGCGCGCAATACGATTTGTACGCCTGCATCCTGGTCGTGGTTTTCACCCTTAACCTTGGCAATCGCAGCACGTGCACGGATCAGCGCAACACCGCCGCCGGCAACAATACCTTCTTCAACCGCTGCACGAGTTGCATGCAATGCATCTTCAACGCGGGCTTTCTTTTCTTTCATTTCGATTTCGGTAGTAGCACCAACCTTGATCACTGCAACACCGCCAGCCAGCTTGGCTACACGTTCTTGCAATTTCTCACGATCGTAGTCGCTGGTTGAATCTTCAACTTGCTTCTTGATCTGGTCGATACGTGTCTTGATGTTAGCTTCAACACCAGCACCGTCGATGATGATAGTGTTTTCTTTACCAACTTCGATACGCTTGGCTTGGCCCAGGTCTTCCAGCTTGATGTTTTCAAGCTTCAGGCCCAGTTCTTCAGCAATCACGGTACCGCCGGTCAGGATGGCGATATCTTCCAGCATGGCTTTACGACGGTCACCGAAACCAGGAGCCTTAACAGCACAAGTCTTCAGGATGCCGCGGATGTTGTTCACAACCAGGGTAGCCAATGCTTCGCCATCGATATCTTCAGCGATGATCAGCAATGGACGGCCAGCCTTGGCAACTTGCTCAAGAGCAGGTAACAGGTCACGGATGTTGGAGATTTTCTTGTCGTAGAGCAGCACGAAAGGGCTGTCTAACAGAGCGATCTGACGATCAGGATTGTTGATGAAGTAAGGTGACAGGTAACCACGGTCAAACTGCATACCTTCAACTACGTCCAGCTCATTTTGCAGGCCAGAACCATCTTCAACGGTAATCACGCCTTCTTTACCAACCTTGTCCATTGCATCAGCAATGATCTGGCCGATCGAAGCGTCAGAGTTAGCGGAGATAGAGCCAACTTGAGCGATTTCCTTGCTGGTAGTACATGGCTTGCTCATCGCTTTCAGTTCAACGATTGCAGCTTCAACAGCCTTGTCGATACCGCGCTTCAGGTCCATCGGGTTCATACCGGCGGCAACAGACTTCATGCCTTCGCGGATGATAGCTTGAGCCAACACAGTAGCAGTAGTAGTACCGTCACCAGCGATGTCAGAAGTCTTGGAAGCTACTTCCTTAACCATTTGAGCGCCCATGTTTTCAAACTTGTCTTTCAGTTCGATTTCCTTGGCAACAGAAACACCATCCTTAGTGATGGTAGGGGCGCCGTATGAACGCTCCAGCACCACGTTACGGCCTTTAGGGCCCAGAGTTACTTTTACAGCGTTGGCGAGAATGTTCACGCCATTGGTCATTTTTTGGCGAACTTCATCGCCGAAACGTACGTCTTTAGCAGCCATCTTTAAATTCTCCTAAATTACTAAAATTCTAATGAATAAATTTGTAAACGGTTGAGGGGCGATTAAGCCTCTACTACGCCCATCAAGTCTTCTTCGCGCATAACCAATAATTCATCGCCGTCAACTTTTACAGTCTGGCCGGCATATTTGCCGAACAACACTTTGTCGCCAACCTTAACGTCAAGCGCAATCAATTTGCCGCTATCGTCTTTTTTGCCTGGGCCTACGGCAACCACTTCGCCTTGATCAGGTTTTTCTGTAGCAGTATCAGGAATCACAATGCCGGATGCAGTGGTACGTACTTCTTCCAGACGCTTAACAATAACGCGGTCGTGCAAAGGACGAATTTTCATGAGGTTCTCTCCAATAGTTAATTCAAACAAAGTTATTTTTACAACGAATTCAAGAGTCGGGAGGGCGCTGTTAGCACTCATTCCCGTAGAGTGCTAATAATAGGGGCTAAAGGGCTTTTTTTCAAGAGGCAATGCCGGAAAGTTATGACAAGTTGCTGATTATGTTGATATTTTTAGCGCGATTTAGAGAGGGCACTGCAATGGCTGCGCACCGCTGATTTGGCACTATGCTCGCCAGCCAGGTTAATCTGCCATATCAACTTGAACCATGCCATCCTCAATCCGCAGCGGATATTGCTTGAGCGCGCAACCAGTCGGGCTCAGGCCTTTGCCGGTACGGCCGTCGAACACCCAGTTGTGAAACTGGCAGGTGACGATGCGGCCGTTGAAGGTACTCCACAACGGCACATCCTGATGCGGGCAGGTGCCCTGAAACGCCTTCAGTTCGCCATCGTCGGGCCACACCAGCATCACCTCGCCGTCATCGGTGCTAAAGGCGGCCAGCTCGCCTTCCATCAGGTTTTTGTGCTTGCATAGCGTGATATAGCTCATGTGGATACTCCTGAATTACTGCCGCGCCAGCAGCGTGTCATTGACGGAAAGTGCAAACTCGCGCCAGGCGGCAAGCAAGTCTAGCCGAATCGCTTCCTGGTAGTCAGGGGCCGGTTCATGCTCATCGGGGAAATTGGATATCGCGCATGAGCCGCGGTTGAATTCAAGCGCCGCTTCCACCAGATCCTGGTTGATACCGTTGAATTGCGCCAGCACCGCCGGGGTAAGTGCAGAGCGGCCTTTATCCACGGCAACATCACGCGTGTTGAGCGGCAGGCTATCCAACTGCTGCAGGGCTTCGCCGTACATCTGTTCTACCGTATCCAGCAACGCGCGCTGGGTCAGCTGCTCTTTATATTGCGAGGCCATGCTGCGATTAAGGTGGCTGCGATAGCGAGAAAGCACCTGGCTGCGTTGCGTTGCAACCCAGTTGCCGAAGCGGCTCAGGCTGGCGTTATTGTCGGCATTCAGTGATACCAGTACGGCGCTGGTGGATAGCATGCGTCCAAGTCTGCCAGCCGCCTCCAGCGCGCCTTCCAGGTAACCGCCTGCATGGGTGGCGGTTTCTGCGCCGCCCAACAACAATTTGCCGTCCCAGTGTGCGTCACGCAGGTGGCGGCTGCCATACACCGGGTGCCCGTTGGGCGGGGTCAGGTCAAGCGTGGCACAGGTATAAGGCTCGGCTGCCCAGTCCTGGTAATGCAGCTCGCCATCCTGTGCCGCCACGCCGAACAATTGCGCCAGCTGGCTTTCCAGCAGCATGGGCATGCCCATTTTGTACGCTGAGCGTTGCTCTGCTGGCATGGCGGCGAATCCGCCCAGCGCGGCATGCTCGGCGGTGGCATCGCTGGCGTCGAATACTTCCGCCAGTACTGCTTGCGGATGGTTGACGAAAGCATTGCCGGAATTTCCATCCTGGCGCCAGAAGGTTTTTGCATAACCCATCACGGCCTTGGCCTGGTCGGCCATCCAGGTATGGGTGTTACGCATAGCCTGCACGACTGCGATATCAAGTTCCGGGGTGAAATCTACACGCTGGGCCAGCAGCCTTGGTGGTAGAGCCAGCACCACGCGCCTGGCTTCTATGGTTATTGTCGGCGCGTCAGCATGCTCCCCGTGCCGAAACTGCAGCACGACATGGTCGACCTTGTCTTCCAGCGCCGTCAGCACATGGCCAAGGTGTATCGCCTGCTGCGGCAGTCGCTGTGCCAATGCCGTCACCAGTGCGCCCATGCCGCCAGCGACGCGATGTGCACCACCATGCACGCCGACCTCCAGTTTTTCGGCGGCGCTGTTGGGGTCGATCATGCGCAGTACCGTGCCGGAATCATGTTGCGGAAAGTGCTCAAGCTGCAGGGATTCAACCAGCTCCAGCATGCGCGGTTGTGCATCCGGCCAGAACCAGGTCGGGCCGAGGTCCACCGTCATACCGGAAACCGCACAAGGCTTGGACAGGATGCGCCCGCCCAGCCGCGTGCGCGCCTCGAACAAGGCAAACGAACGTCCGGCCTGATGCAGGCTATCCGCCAGCGACAGGCCGCACAAACCACCACCGACAATCACCGTATCCAGCATGGCAATACTCCTTATGAGTTGGCAGACGCCAGTTCTTTTAATGTAGCGCGCTCCAGATCCATACCGCGAAACACCGAGCAGCGCTTGAACGCCTCTATCGTCGGCGGCACGGATTTATGGCTGCAGAATTTGGCGGTGAGCTTGGCCAGCCCTTTGATGTCGCGCCCGCTAGCTTGCGGGAAAGCGGTAGCCAGTTGGGTGATCAGCGCATCGTCCACGCTCAGGCCAAACTGCTCCGTCATCACGCGCCAGATCTTGGCGCGGGCCGTTGCATCAGGCGGGTAGAACTTGATCATGGCAATGCAGCGCGAAACAATCGCCTCGTCGATGTCGTCCACGCGATTGGTGGTGAGAAACAGCAAGCCATTGAAATACTCCAGCACGCGCAAAAACACGCCCACCACGGCATTCATGGTCATGTCGTCGTCACGGCGCTTGATATAGACGTCGGCTTCGTCGATCAGCATCACCGCACCCCAGCGCTGGGCGCGGGTCAGCACATCCTTGAGCGCGGTTTCCATCGCCGCCACGTTCAGCCCCAACTGGCCCGAATGCACACGGTACAAAGGCCGCCGGATAATCTCGGAATATACTTCCGCCGTTAAGGTTTTGCCCACGCCCGCCGGCCCGGCGCACAGCACCGTAGTACCGCCGGATTTACCGGCCACGATGTCATCCATCAGCACGTCCATCTCGGCGGTAAGGATGTCGATGAGGTCGGTCTGCTCGGGCGGCAGTATCAGTTTTTGCTTGAGCGCAGGGTGGTATTGGTAAGGCTGTATGTCATCCACGTGCACCCATAAATAGTGGTGCAGGTCGAGGTGGAACATCAAAATATAGCCATGCACCGGCAACTGCGTGAACAAACCTTTGGGTATCGCCGATTGCGATTGCCTGACCTCGTCCTCGGCATCGTACTTGTTGCTCTTGGCGGCTTTGCTCAGGTACTGGCCCAATATGTCGCCCGTGGCGTCCATCGTGGTAGCGCGGTTGGCGATAATACTTTCGTCATTCACCAGCCGTGCTGCCGTGCCATTGGCCGATAGCACCACCACATCCTTACGCGCCCAGTCCGTGTTGCGATGGCTGGAGGTTGGGTCTTCGGCATAAAAGCCGGTGCCGCTGGCAGAAAACTGCGCGCCGTATTGCGCACGCCAGTCGAAATAGCGCTCCACCGTGGCATCGTAGGCGGCGATCAGCTCCGGCGTTTCCTTGAGGTAGCCTTTGTCGGCAAAAATCTCGCTCACGGTTTTGCCTGCAATGTCGCCCGCCGAAATGCGCAAAGCCACATTGGCCAGCGCCGCCTTGGCATTGGCTTTCAGCTCGATATACACCTTGCCGGTTTCGTCGTTGGATTGCGGTGTGTAATCCAGCCGGGTCACCACATAGGCCAGCGGCTTGCCTGCTGCATTCACATTAAACAGCCAGCCGCGTAGCGCATCTGCCAGCAGGTAACGCGCAATCGCCGGCACTATCGCTTCCAGGTCTTCTGCCTTAAAGCGTACGCCCTCATCGTCCAGCGCGCGCTGCAAGGTTAGCAACTGCGCGGCGCGTCCATGCATTTCCGGCCCGGCCAATTGGTATAACCCGACCAGGAAATCCAGCTCCGCCTTGGCCAGCTGGCTCACCGGTATCTCCACCTGGTTGCCAAAGCGCAATTGCTCCCTGAGCGCCGCCAGCGCGGGGAACTCGTCCACTATGGCCTCCACATAAGGCCGTTCTATTTGTAGTTTCATGGTTGCAGTTTCATGGCATGCTCCAAAGGATGAGCGTTGTTACAAATGCGACAAAAAGCTGGTTAAACAGCGGTTAAAAATGGTTTCAGCAAGAAAAATGCCTGCGCTTATGGCCTTGGGGATATTGCCCTCAGTCGACTTCGCTTGAAAACACCGATGGCTCCATGCGCCAGGTTTCCACCACACGGCCGCATTCATCGCCCGCCGCATCAAAGCGGCGTTCTTCAAACCGCACCTGCCCATCGCGTGCCATTACCAGCACCGAGCTAGACCGTGTGCCATGCGCCGCGCCCAGTACAAAACAGGCAGATAGCCGCTCTTCTTCATCTTCATCCACGCCGGTATCGGGCAAGTCGCTGTCATACGTCGTGCGGTCTGCCAGCATGGCAAACCCAGCAGCGGCAATGTCATCCGTGGTCAGCCCGCCAGCGCTGGCGGCTGGCAGGGCATCGGCTCCACGCGCGGTAGATGCAGCCAGCCTGGGGTAAGCCGCCAGCAGTATGCTGAAGCCGCCATTGGTGAGCAGGTAAGCCCCCAGCAGGGCATCCAGTTGCGCGCATTTCGGCCAGCGTTCGTCGAGCAAGCCATTGGATACGGTATGCACCCCCTGCGTCAGCGCCAGCGGCAGGCGCGTATTGGTGCCGGCGTAATAGGCCTGCCGCGTGGTGCCTACCAGCATGTTGAAAGGCGGGTGGCTGCCGCGGTTACGGCTAAACTGCCGCACATGCACAACCGGCGCCTCTTCCGAGGCCAGGTAATCCACGGTCAGCTGTCCGCGCGAAGGCAGGGCGGGGTCTATGGGCGTGCCGTCTCGGTGGGGCGTCACCGCAGCAAAACGGCCTTCACGCGTCACCCCCAGCCACGAGCCGCCGCGCGCCTCATCGCGCCCGGCAAAGCAATGCGGCGCCTCGGGCCACCACGCGGCAGGGGCTGTCGGGCGCTCATGCGGCCCATCATGGTTCATCAGCAATACCAGGGGAAAATCGGGATGTGCGCGCCAGGCGATTGCGATCATGCTCATGAATTGTCTCGTTTGTCGTGAAATGGGTGGTTAACGGCTACTAAGCAATAAGCATGCTCTGGGTGGGTGTTGCTAAAGCCGGTAGCCCTCTTCCAGCAACACCCGCCGCACCACAGGCCGTTGCAGCATGCGCTGGTAATGCGCGCTGCAGTTGGGTGGCAGCTCAAGCTTGATCTTGTCGGCCCAGAACTCAACGTAAAACAAGGCCGCATCGGCAATGCTGAAATCACCGGCCACATAGTCTTTGCCCGCCAGTACTTCATTCATCACCACAAAGCCCGCGGCGACTATCTCGCGGCCACGTGCCTGTATGGTCGCATGGTCGGCCTCGTTGGCGCTGTAGCTGGCAGTGGTGAATATGCGGGTGTAACCGTGGCCGTGGATAGTGCCGACCACGTAATCCATGGTTTCCAGCACGCGTGTTTCGCCATCAATATCGTCCGGCAACAGCTTGGCCTTGGGGTAGCGCCGCGCCAGCCACCAGGCAATCGCCTGAAACTCGGTAATGGCCGAGCCATCATCGCGAACCAGCGTGGGGATAGTGGCTTTGGGGTTGATAGCAAGGTATTCCGGCTGGTGCTGGTCACCCGCCATCAGGTTGACGAGATACACCTCAAAAGGCAGCTCCAGCTCTTCGAGCAAAATATGGATGCCGGTAGAGCATGAACCGGGCGTCATGTGGAATTTCATGGCTAGGCTTTCGTGTCACATTGCCGACAAAATAGGCGGGTGACAACAGGGTAAGCATTTGCTATGCCTGCAACTTCTCACTACTAAATGACCACTGGATCAATATCATATTGATTTGATTAGTCCGGCCTGTTAGTGTCTGAAAATATTGTATTTATATCCCCCCGTGTTACATAAACGGGGGCTGAACTGTCTAAAGAGGATGGAATGAGCGAAAATTTATTTAATGATGATGACTGGAACTCTGAGCTAGAAGAGGAGGTTGACTCTGGTAATGCGCAGTCGTTGGTTGTTTACTCTCGTGATTGGACTGTTGAAACGGTTATAAGCCAAATCAAAATAAACAATATAGATCTAAACCCAAAGTTTCAACGTCGTAATGCGTGGAACGACTCCCGAAAAAGCAAATTAATAGAATCCTTAATTATTGGTATTCCAATTCCAGAGATTGTTTTGGCAGAAGACCCAATAAAAAAGAAATCTTTTATTGTGATTGATGGCAAACAACGACTACTAACTTTAGCTGGGTTTTTTTATCCAGAAAAATTCGATGCATGGAAAAAACCTATATTGCAGGGTTTGCGCAGTAGACCCGAGTTGAATGGACTCGACAAAGAGAGCCTGAACAGCAACTCGCTAGTTCAAAGAGAGCTTCTGAACTCTGGTATCAGGTGCACCGTAATTTCTAACTACACCAATAACAGTGTTTTATACGATATTTTTTATAGATTAAATACTGGATCAGTTCCTTTAAGCTCTCAGGAACTAAGACAAGTTCTAAATAAGGGAGCATTTGCAGATTATTTGATAAGTGTAACCAATGAAATAATTCCCTTACATAGGGTTATGCGCCTTGCAGAACCTGATACTCGTTTAAGGGATGCCGAATTATTACTGCGCTACATTTCATTTAAGTTGCGAGGTAGTTTTTACAAAGGCAATCTTTCCGAGTTTTTAGACAAAACTATGGAATTGATAAACAACAATTGGGATCAATATCAGAGCAAGGTAGAAGTTGTTGTGGCCCAATTCAATGAAACTACTACTAAGCTTTTGGAATTGTTGGGTGAAAAAGTCGGTAGAAAGTATACAAATAACACATGGGAATCAAGATTCAATCGGGCGCTGTTTGAGGTTGAGATATATTGTTTTGGACTTCTGAGTCCTCAGGTCATCGATTCTTTGAGCTCTGATGCTCTAAAGGAAAAGTTGGCGACTTTCATGAATGACAACCAGAAGTTTTTAGCAACTATTGAATCGTCGACTAAAGATGTCGAGCGTTACAGAACGAGATACTTAGAGTTCCAGAATTTCATTAATAGTGCGTATGGTCAGAATATCGATACTACATTATTTTCGATTTGATTTTAAATGCCCAGCTTAAAAGTTCTAATACAAGAGCTAGAGGAAGAACTGAACAACCTAAATGATAAGTTTTTGAATCACTGGTTTCCAGTTAATCCCATAGAGCATACTCCAGATAAATTTCAATATGACATAAAGTCTTATTGCGTTTTGGCACATGCTGCATTCGAAGAATTTATAGAAGTTATTTCTATGGAAATTTCTAATAGCATTGCAAGTGCATGGAAAAATAAGAAATTATCTCAAGCTGTTATCAGCTTTGCTATGTTCTATCCACAATGCAAAGTAATTACAGAGGATAATGAAGATGAACCTCAAGAAAGACTTTTTGATCAAGTTAGAAATGGATTGGATAAAGGTTTGGTACTACATAGTAAAGCCATATTCAACAATCACGGTTTTTCTCTGAAGTATTTAAGATTAATGCTTACCCCGGTGGGAATTGATGTACCCACTGATCCAAAGTATATAAATTCTTTGAAAGAGTTGGCTGGTGCTCGCGGTTCTTACGCCCATTCAAAAGCTTCAAATGCAGCGATAAGTAAAGCTTCAAGACCTATGACGCCTGATATTGCTCGATCGATTGTTCAAGATTGTTTTGAACTATGTTTTGAAATAAAAAAATTATCTGATATTGAATTGAATCAGATGAACAAAAATTCCACTGAAAAACCTGAACTTAGTATTAGAAGCAAATTATTAAGATTGAAAAATAAAAATCGTAACGGTTAAAAACATATAATCGTTATTATCATTACTGTAAAGTCCCCTGTAATTTATACTTTGCATGCACTCCTCATGTTCAACTTAATTCGAATCACCCAGTTACCAGAATTGTCTTTATTGGTGAGCCATCTCAGGCTCGTACAATTGTCAGATAAGATTTTATTCTGGTCCTATATCTAAAGCCGCCCGTTATTTTGAGGTAAACGAGCGGCTTCCAATCTAGAACTTCAAAAATGCCTTCAAACGGCGCAGCATCTGGGTGATGGCGTTGCCATCCAGCTGATAGTGCTTCTTCAGTTCTTTCTTTACTTCCCAGTTGGCTTTGAGCCCGGCGGGGAAAGTCACCAGATCACCTTTGCCGAAAGTCACCGGTTTGCCGCCTTCTGGCGTAATCACGCATTCGCCTTCCAGAATGTAGGCGATTTCCTGCTCATGAAAAACCCAGGGAAATACAGAAACTTCTTTTGACCAGGTTGGCCATTTTGTCACGCCTAGTGTTTCCAAGCGGGTGCTTGCGGGGTTGTGTTCTACTGTGATGTCGCTCATGTTGTGCTTTCGTTGCTTACCGGTTGTGGCCGGTAGTGTTGGTTGGGTGGTGTTGCAGAGGGGCCTGAATGTATGCGGCTTTGCCAGGGCGTTATGTTACCAGCTATGCCGTATTTGTTGGCAGCTTGATCTTGGCGGCGAGTTAGTTTCGAGGTGAAAAGCGGTGAAGTCGGACGATTCCTACATGACTATCAGGTAATGCCCTATCAGGAATAAGGGCGGCTTTGGTTATATTGAGGGTTACTTATTAATCACACCTCACGTTAATGACACCTCAAGGAGCTTTCAATGAAAACACCATTTAGCCTGGCACCGATATCCGGTATGGCACTCGCGCTGGCCCTGATGTTCGGTTCTGCCTCTGCCCTGGCAGATGAGCTTTCGGAGAAAGACCGCGATTTTTTGCAAAATGCGGTGCAGATCGGGCATTACGAGCTGGAGGGTAGCAAGCTGGCGATTTCAA